>Ga0315913_1007457_pt1 | contig 13121 bp, 8 predicted proteins | sample MpolsnodulesMG_FD_207736 | JGI IMG/M metagenome (GOLD analysis project Ga0315913, IMG submission 207736) | Medicago polymorpha root nodule microbial communities from Los Angeles, California, United States - small nodules | ecosystem: Host-associated > Plants > Roots > Nodule | place: USA... | reverse complement strand
CATCAAACTGTGTATTTCTCTTGAACATGTATGGATACTGACATCATCCAATTAATCAGACAAATTGGTGGGTAAAGGTTTGAAGTTATTCAAACTTTATTAGCTATATAGACACCTAACTTAAATCTTTTGCTTCCTATACCCCCAAAGAAAACCAAACACGGAAACAACATAATAAAACAAAACCACCGTCGTTCATCAACACCACCGGAAACAAACTTCCATCACCGTCGTTCTTCATCATCACCACCGGAAAACACAATCGATCGAAGAACACAACTTGCTAACCTTATTTGCTTTGAATTTTCATTGAAATCTTGCATAGAAGGGATAAATCAATTGAAGAAGGAAAGACAGAAGATGAGTTTTGGGGTGTAACCAAGAAAGAAGAAGAGGCTTTTTGAAAATTAAATTTTATGCAAGGGTAATTTTGTTATTTTAGAGTGTAACCAGGATTATACAGGGTGTAATTAGAAAAACTCATAACAAAACAAAACCGCCGTCGTTCATCAACACCACCGGAAACAAACTTCCATCACCGTCGTTCTTCTTCATCACCACCAAAAAACACAATCGATCGAAGAACACAACTTGCTAACCTTATTTGCTTCGAATTTTCGTTGAAATCTTGCATAGAAGGGATAAATCAACTTGAAGAAGGAAAGACAGAAGATGAGTTTTGGGGTGTAACCAAGAAAGAAGAAGAGGCTTTTTGAAAAATAAATTTTATGCAAGGGTAATTTTGTCATTTTAGAGTGTAACCAGGATTATACAGAGTGTAATTAGAAAAACTCGTTAAGAAAATAGGAAGAAAAAAAACGTGCAAATAAAAATTTTCATTTTAGAAAGTAGCATGGCACTCTGCATGATAGTGACACTACAGATGGCTTGTGAAAAAAGCATTGGTGGAAAGCCAATGCAATGTTGCCTTTTTACCAAGCAAAGTACCACAACTGCTGAATTTCTAGATGACAATAATATGACTGCACACTAATTTCATTGACAGGAATCATTGAAATCTGAAAATAATAACTAGCCACGTAACGTTTCAATGATTCACGTTCAACATTATGGTACCACCACTGGTACTTCATTATAACCAGATCTCTCATTTATTTCACCCTCTCCTTCAATTTCTTTCCACAAATTGTATATATTTATTAGAGGTGGCAAAAAAGTCCTAAATTGAAAAGCCCTCATTATTAGGCCCCCTTTAAAGCCCTAAATTTTTGGCCCCATCTTAAATAAATCTACACAAGGCCCTAGCCCCATTTTTGTTGTTTTATTGATGGGCCTTTTAGAGAGCCAACTTTTGGCCCAACAAATTTTTTTACATTTTGAAAAACATATAATTTTAGATTTTTTTATTTGTTTGAATACTATAATTGATATTTACTAAATTTAAAAAACACCAACCACTCAGCCACCAGGGTGGCCACCGTCGTTCATCAACACCACCGGAAACAAACTTCCATCACCGTCGTTCTTCATCATCACCACCAGAATCTTCAATCTCATCATCAACACCGTCGTTCATCATCATAACCGTCATTCACCATCATCACCACCGGAATCTTCACAAAATTGATATTAATTTGACAAAGACATTATAAAATGACTAGTTAGTTAATTAATTACCATATCAGAGAACCAATTCTCCCACCAATTCTCCATGTTAGGTATAGATAAAGTAGAAGGAGGGTATATGTTTTTATCAGATGATCTTAAAGTGATCTTATGCTGATGGAAATATAATAATAATAATAATAATAATAATAATAATAATAATAATAATAATAATAATAATAATAATAATAATAATAATAATAATAATAATAATTGTGTGTGAATGAGAGGGATCGTGAAGATGGAAGACACATCCAAACACACACTTAGTTAATATCATAAAGATACATTTAAGTGACTATAGATTTGTAACACTTAAGCTGCAAGCTATAGGCCGAGGGAGTCAGATTGTAGCTTGATAAAGCTCTCTCTTTGGAAGCCCGCCTTAGAGGTCACATACTTGGTTCGGCGCCGTGGCTTTCAGGCACTTAGTGATGACAAATTTTTTTTAGATCAAGTTTACCCCTAACACTTTTTTTAAACAAGTTAACACCTAAAAAATACAATGTTTAGTTTCTTGCATAAATAAACTCGAGCACTTTAATTTTGAGACATATTGCCTTTGGTTTTTTATTTATATTTTTTTTAGAGTAGGAGCTGTTGTTATTAATAATTGCAACCATCACATGTGGGACTTGGATCATGTCTCTTGATTTGATTATATAACACATAGATAATAAGGTGATACAATTGATGTATTGGGTGAAAACATTACAAGTCTGCAAATAAAAAAAACTATTTTTTTTCCAATGTTCAATTAAGGATTAAAGTGTCCTAGTTTACTTTGGGAAAGATTAATGGTTTTTTTTTTCTCTTTTTATTGTGAGCAAGCCAAATTAGATCTTGAATTTTTTTGTCGGGTACTAGAATAATAATGATACTTTTTGACTGATAATAATTTTGTATTATATATTTTTTTGAACAAGTAATTTTATCTTATATATAATATATAGTATTGATTTTCTTTTTTTAAGTTAGACAATAGTAATATTTTTTCCTTTGAAAAAAATAGTAATGATTTTCTTTTTCAGTAGTATCAATTAAGACTATCTTTTAAAATAATAGTATTACCTATATCTTATAATTTGGAAAAAATAGATATATTTAGGAAAAAAGTTGCTTTTCTAGAAAAACTATATATTTTGAGACCCGATACAATGAACCAAAGAGCTCTAAATTTGTATATAAGAGCATTATCATATAGTAACATACTCACCATCATAAGAGAAGACCTAAGACATGGCAACACATTACACTTCCAGAATCACTATTTCCATTGTTGTTTTGCTTGCTTCCCTCATCGCAAATGTTGTTGCAACCAAAGAAAAACCATTATCAGACGTTGATCTTCTTGAATTTCCTCTTAATTTAGAGTACTTGGAGGCTGAATTCTTTTTATTTGGAGCATTGGGTCATGGATTGGATGCAGTGGCTCCAGAGTTAGCAGATGGTGGACCCTCTCCTATTGGTGCCAGTGTGGCCAAACTGAAGGACCATAAGATCAAGCAAATCATATTTGAATTTGGTTTACAAGAAGTTGGACATTTAAGGTTCTCTCTCTATTACTTTTTAAATCCTATAATTTGATCATATATATTGTTTTATTATATAGCTCAATATATCTTATCAGTAAATTAAAATTCTAAAGTAAATATTATGTATCTTAATTGTAGGGCCATAAAAAGCACAGTGAAAGGGTTTTCTAGGCCTTTGCTAAATCTAAGCAAATCAACATTTGCTAAGGTGATTAATAGTGCCTTTGGAAAACCTCTACACCCTCCTTTTGATCCTTATGCAAATGATATCAACTTTTTGCTTGCATCTTATCTAATTCCTTATGTTGGCCTTACCGGATATGTTGGAACCAATCCACACCTCCAAAATGCTGCTTCCAGACAGGTATAGCCTAAAACACAACCTAAGAAAATCATCATTTTTCAATTGCAATTGTGTGATTAATAATGGTGCATGTATTTTATCAGTTAGTTGCAGGCCTTCTTGGAGTAGAGGCAGGCCAAGATGCAGTTATACGAACATTGTTATTCGAGCGTCGCGAATTGAAGGTGAAACCTTATGGAGTGAGTGTGGGAGAATTCACTGAACGCATTTCAACGCTTAGAGATATATTAGGAGACGGGGGTGTGAAAGACGTAGGAATTAGTGAAACCTCAGGAAGCATTGGTAGTACCATCCTTGCAGGCGATGAATCTTCCCTATCATATTCAAGGACTCCAGAAGAAATATTGAGGATTATATATGGAAGTGGTAATGAAAGTGTCCCTGGTGGCTTCTACCCTAAGGGAGGAAATGGACGTATAGCTGGATCTTTCCTACACACATCTTAATTAGAGTTATTAAGAATTGCATCTCTTAATATTGCGCCTATTTGTAGGTTGTAAGACACCTAGAAAAAATATAATAAGCATTCAAAATGATAGTTAATCTTGGTTGAAAGTACTCTTGTGTTTTCTTATTATATATATTACAAATTTCACGATTAGGACCAAGGAATTGATAATTTAAATAAGGAAAATGATAACCAGTGTTCTGAGACACTGATTAAGGATATTAAATGGTAACTTTTTATTTGTTAGCTTTGAATAATTAAATCAAGGTTGAACAACTCATTATTCGTTGCCATAATTGAAATGTGAACCATCTAATCATTTGATCCTGTAAACATATCAAAATGCGTGTGTCATGGTGTAGGAAATCTTGTTATGAATCTCAAACTTATTTTTGTGTTGTGTTGAACCAAAATGGCATCCTAGCAGAAACTTAGCTTGCAATCTTAGTTACTTAATAGTTGTTTAATAAAATATAATAAAACATTATGAATTGTATGAATCAAGGGATAATAAAGGAATGCATATACGTCTAGCAAAGCATACCGACTCACACAACTCGAAATTGTTTAATTTTGATTTTCCATCCGATATTTCTGAGGATTTGCTTTCATCTTTCTTATCATGATTTGATAAGTGTTGAAAAGTGATATAATTCTGTGTTAATTTAGGCACTTTAGTAATTTGTTTTGCAAGTTACTTAAGGAAAAGTTACAATTTGATGCAATTATGTCATTTATGCTTTAGGTGCCTTATTCTACCCATTTGTGCAGGAAAATACAAGCAAGGACCAAAAAATCATCAAAGATGCAAAGCAATCCAAAGGCCAACTCGCTTTAAGCGAGAAAATGGCAGAAAAGCTCAAGAAACTTGGCTCTCAACACGCTTGCAACAGGCCAAAGCGAGTTCACAACAAAAGGCTAACTCGCTTAAAGCGAGAAAACGGTAGAAAGGCTCATTACATCACGCTTTCAACATGCTTTAAGTGAGCCAGAAGCGAGAAAACTCCATAAAGTCTCAGGATTTCAAGGTCAAACTCGCTTGCAGCGAGTTCATCTCGCCAAAGCGAGTTGAACATGATAAGGTGCTACGTGGCAGTCATCCAATGGACATCGTGGGATTTCAAGGCAACTCACTTAAGTGAGTTCATCTGGCTTAAGCGAGTTTGCACTTTTACAGCCTCCTACAAATAGCTTTTCTCTCATTTTTTGGAGGAATTATTCAATAAAATAGTAATTTTCTGGTTTTTAGAGAGAGAGAGAGAGAGAGATAAGACATTTCTAGGAGAGAAACACAAAGCAAGAGTGTTAGATGTAGATTCTTCCCAAGATTATTAGAGAAATCATGAATCTTGTCATGGAATCTTCATCTTTCTTCCATCTTTTGCAAGGCTACTATGAGAATATGTAGCTAAATCTACCCTTGTGGGTTTTGAGGTACTTAATCAAGCTATTATGTAATCTTTTGATCATTTAATATAAGATTCTTGCTATTTTTCCATGATATTGTTATTATTCTTGTGTTTAATGCTTTATTTATTATTTGAAATGATATTGAAAGATACTTTTGGATCTAGGGTTTGAATAATAATCTATTAAAACTTTTATTCTAGACATTGGGTTTAGGTTTTGGTAATCACTTTGAAATCAAGAACTTAATGCTATTGGATCGTTTAATAGGTCGAGAAATCATTGATTAAACGATACGATTGAAATCACGACATTATTTAGACATAATAATGTTGTTGAGTGGTTGTGATAATATCGGTTAAATGCTAGAATCCGTTTATGTGATCAAGAGAATGCAGTTGTAACGATTGGTTAACGAACTCTAACCCTAAGTGTTAGATGCCCTATCTCGTCTCAATTTATTTTAATGTAAATTAGTTAGAATAGTTTTAGATAAACAAACTTTTAAATCATAACTTGAGATGATATTTGACGTTGAACGGCTTATGGTATACGCTAGTCTCTTTAGAGACGATACTAATATACTTACGTGTAAATAGATATACGGTGTGGAAAAATCTTACATCAGAATTCAAATTTTGAATTTTTTCAAAGTACTATTTCATATCCATACGTGTGTAATAGTTAGAATTTTTTCAAAGTACTATTTCATATCCATAACTTGAGGATTTTTATCCTCTGAATAGATCGGCCTACCATATGCTTCAAAAGCAGTTTACACTCATTTTAAATATTAAATTATCCAACAAAAGCATTCATTTTGATTTTAGGATTAGTAGTTAATAATTGATTCCCTGAATATTACAAATGAGTTATCTTCTGAACTTGTACGATGATCAAGATGGGGTAGTAATAATAATAATAATAATAATAATAATAATAATAATAATAATAATAATAATAATAATCTATGTCAAACAATACTCACGTTTCAACAGCTTATTCTTAAAAATCCTATTTCATCAAATTATAATCAACAAACTAAGTTGTAAATAAGTCTCCAATTATTAGCTCAACATACTTTATTATAGATGGAGATTCAAATCCAATATAATATTCTCAACATACTCATTTTTGAGCTGGAATAACAATTGAAACATATAACACACATACAAAAATGCTTATACGAGGAATATTAGGTTATAAACCAAAAATCAAATTGTAAATTAGGGGAAGACTTGTATATGATAAAAATTTTACTTGATGTGAATCGGTGTCTTAAAATGCAAGATCTCATGTTCCAAAGTAGAAATTTGAAGATATGATATCATAAATATTGATCGTACAATTAACATTGACATCTAACAAATGTTTTTTCAAGCCCATTTTTGCATATGCACATATGCTACATGATGTTCAATATGAATTCCAATATACAACAATACATGTTCACATAAAATCTTAACTATATTTTGCATCATAATAGATTTGAGATGACCCATCCTATCTTGTCAATAAAAAATTTATAATCATCAGTAAATTTCTAATTTACAATAATACATGTTTGACTGTTCTAATTCTTTTGAATCAATAATTAAAAAATATAATTTATACATTTTAGTTATCTCTAATAAAAAATAGATATTATTAAGACTTTATTAACCTATTATGTCATCATGTATATATCAACTAGAATATTCACAATTTTTAGGTGGTATCCATGAACTATTTTGACTCCACCAATAAATTGCTCATTTTCATTGGTTGATGGGTAAATTACCCATCATTTTTCAAAGGTAATCTAAAAAAAAAAACCATATATCAAAGATTACTTTTTTTTTTTTGTCGAGATCAAAGACTACCTTTTTTTAGCAAAAAATCAAAGACTGCCTTTTATGTATTTATAATTGTGAATAAAAAAAGTATGTAACAAATTCTATAAACCATACTCTGTGTTTCATTTAAATAAATGTAAACTAAAAAAAAAAAAAAGAGCAAATGAATATGTATTCATTAGAACGTGCACAAGGAAGAATACACATAAAAATAACAGAATAAATTTTTTTAAAAAAAAGTGAGTCAAATCATCAATAAAACTAATCTCCAAAATCTAAACATGCCAAAAATCTAAGAATGATATTAAATTAATATATTTTGTAAAAAACAATCATATCTCACATGTAAAATTTATGAGATAAATATTCATATTTACCTTGATTTAAATTGGTTTTATTTTTTAGAAAATTTTAGAAACCAACAATAGATATGATAATATTTATTTCTTAAACATTGCAATATCATGGATAAGAAGACCATGTGATATAGTTTCTGGTTCCTTGATTTAAATGCCAATTTAGACGTCCTAGTTTAACTTCTTAAAAGAAATAATTGTATCACATTTGTCAACAATATATACTTTAATATAAAGGATAAAAGGGAAAAGAGAAAGAGGTAGAGTTTAAATAGTTTGAATAACATAATGGTTATGAATAAGGAAGAAATAGAAAGATAATATATAGTAAAAATATGAAAGGACTTTGTCTAACATCTCCTAAAAAACTCATGATACCTTAACATGAAACATAATACAAATCCAAATCATATAATATCATAACACTCTTCTTTTAGCTAACATGAGTAAGCATTCGAGAGAGGATAAACCAAAGGAGAAGCAAGAAGAGAAGGATCAACAATTGAAGAGAGGAATTTTCAGAGAGAAGAAAACCAAAGGAGAAGAAACCAAAGAAGAAACATCAATCATATATGAAACAATCACAGAACCAATTGAAATAGCAATAATAGAAGAAACAAAATTGAAAGAAAGAATTATATAAAGAAATGAGCAACCAAAGAGAGGAAACAAACCATCAAGAAGCTAAAAATCATAAATTCAAGACCCAAATCCAAACAGAAAAGGAGAGAAGAACAATCAAATAGACAACCATATCAATCAGAAAAATGATCAGCAATACATAAATCATTAAATCAGTAGAGAAGCACGACAACAAATGTGACAATGAAGCTAAAAAAAATATCAACTTCACAATAAAACTTATAACAAATATAAATTGCGCTAGAAATCTGACAACAATAGAGAACTAAAACAAATTGTGATGAAACCCATAACAAAAACCCACCACACCAAAAGATCACAATTGCACCTTATAATAAGATGAAGGTAAACACAAAATAAAAATGCACAAATGTATTGGTGGTGGCCACTGTAGTGACCAACTAATATTTTTATTTTATTTTTAAAAAAACCAGTAGTAACACAACTAACACGCCTTCCAACCTCAAAATGAAGCAACAACCAAGTAAAATGAAACACCCCACCAATCAAGTTTCACCCTTTAATTTGATGAATGCACAAAAGATAAATTGTGTGGCAACCAAAATTTATCTCAGTTTCTCCTTAAATCTGGATCTTCAAGTACACACACAAGTTGGAGATGCAACATTGCGATTCTGAGTAAGAATTTTTTTTTTAGCCAATCATAAAAAAAAAAAACAACGAAAATAAATTTCCAAACTTTTGAAAACTCAACAATGGAGTTCATGGAGGATCAAATTAAGCTCTAGATACTATATTTGTTGGACTATAAACTTGATTTGGTTCATTGGACTAATCGAATGTTAGGTCCATTTTGTTTAAGTGGTGTACACTAGAGAAAGTGTTGTGAAAGTGACTCAAAATTGGAGTTTCTAGAAACTGCCAAAATCGGGGCCCGAATTAGTAAAATCGGTGGCCGATTTCGGCTGTGTTTTTCAGCCGTTTTCATACGTGAAAAATCGGTGGCCGAAGAACAAAAATCGGGGCCCGATTTTGCCAGTAGAAAATAAAACAGAATCGTATTTTTGGGTTCAGATTTGTTCCAATTTTTTAGTGATAATTTTACTATAAATATAGACCTTGTATTAGAGAGTCTGAAAACAAGGGTTTAGAAGTCAACAAGAAAACTAGGGTTTGTATAGAGTTTGCTCTTGGCAACAAACACTAGGGTTGTGATTGATTCACCTTGGAAAACACTATTAGGATTGAGTCTTTTGGTCACGGGAAGATATTGAGACTTTGGGTATAATTAGGTTTGAAGACTTATTCTTGTAACTCTTTGTAAAGTTACTCATCATTATAGTAAAATGAAGGGTTGCTCTCTCCCCCCGACTAGGTCAGTTTTGAACCGAACTGGGTAAACAAATTTCTGTGTGGTCTCTCTCTATTTCTCCCTTGTTGTTCTATCTTTTGCTTGTGTTTATAACTATCATACACTTTGCTTTGGTTGCTTGATTATTTTTGCTCCACACATCAAGTATTTATTGGTGTGATTTTTCAACGACTTCACAACAGAAAGTTCTATAGATGTGTAGAAGTATATGAGTAGTGTAGAGATGTGTAGAACTCTCCCTCTCTCTCTCCCTCTCTCTCTCTCCCTCTCTCTCTCTCTGTCTCTGAGGAGAATAATTTATTGATGTATGTAAAACTCTCCCTTGAAACCTATAAATAGAGGACAATCAATTATTTGTAAACAAATCAAGTAAATTAGAATCAAATAAATCCCATTAAGAAATACAAATTGTCCTTTTCTCAAATATTCTCCCCTCCTAAATATATCCCAAAATATTACTATAAACTTATCATTTTCTAAAGAAGTGACATAAGACTTTAGGTTCTGAAAATATCCTTTTATAGTCATGGCGAGCAATGGAGCGACATCCTTCCAAGTTCCACTTCTAATAGGAAATACCTATGATAATTATTGTATGAAATCAAAGGCTCTTATTGGTGAACTTGGGAGGTTGTTAAAAAGGGGTGTAAGGAATCACAAGACAAAGATCTCTTAACTCAAGTACAAAGATATGTTTTGAAAGATTCGAGAAAGAGAGACAAGAAAGCTCTATTCCTCATCTATCAAGCATTGGATAAAGATGAGTTCAAGAAAATTTTGAATTCAAAATATGTTAAAAAGGTATGGGAGAGGTTTCAAAACTCTTGTAAAGGAGACGACAAAGTAAAGAAGTTGTTTTTCCAAACTCTAAGGTGAGTTCAAATCTTTGCATATGAAAGATTCATAAATGATTTCCGAACGTTTATCTAGAGATATCGCTATTTCAAAATAATTAAAATATATTTTGAGAAGCTAGAAGATGTAAGAATTATAGAGAAGATACTCTGCTAATTAGATCTCGAATTCGGGCATATTGTTGTGACAATCGAGGAAACCAAAGATTTATAGACGTTGAAAATAAAACAGCTTCAAGGATCATTGAAAGCTTATATGGAGAAGCACGATAAGAAGAAAGAGATCACCGAGAAACTCTTCAAGAAGAAACTAAAATAGAAAGAATAAAGTCAAAGAAATGAGAGAAGCCAACAAATTAAAGGTAGAGGTTGAGGAAGAGGCCATGATCGAGATCAATTTGGACATTGCAACGATAGATGACGTTCAAATTTCATCAAAAACTGTTATGAGAAAGGATAAACCTTAACAAGAGATGTGGTAGAGCTTACTCAAGCACAAGGAAATATCTTGATTTTCATGAATGATGGAAGACATAAATATATTTCAAATGTCTAATATATCCCAAACATTAAGAGTAATATTTTGAGCCTAGAAAAATATTTAAAAAAAGTCTAAGATATTAACATGAAAGATTTAAGTCTCTCCGTCAAATATGGAAGAAATAATCTCATTGCCAAGGTACCAATGTCGACAAATAGGGTGTTACTGTTGAATATCCAAAACGACATGGAAAAATATCTCAATGATTTCTATAATTTTGCATCATGGCTTTAGCATCTTTTATTTTGACATTTAAACTTTGGAGGGTTAGGTTTGACGTTAAAACAAAACAAAAAAAGTTGAGAGGGTTACCATAAATCAACCATCTTGATTAACTGTGTGAATGATGCTTACTTGAAAATAAATTCAAGGTGATGTCTCAAGCTTATACATGTTGACATCTATGGGCCAAATCAAGCCAAGCTCACTAGGTATGAATAACTATTTCCTCCTTTTTATCGATGATTATTTAAGGAAAACATGTTTTTGTTTCTTGATGCGAAAATCGGAAGTCTTTAACACCTTCAAGAAGTTTAAAGCTATTGTAGAGAAAGAAAGTGACTGGTAGATAAAGGTTATGCGATCTCATATAGGTGGTATATTTACTTCTAAAGAGTTTCAAGAGTTATGTAAAGATAATGGAACATAGGTCCTTTGACAGCTCTAAGATCCCCAAACATAACAATGGGAAAGAAAAAATATACCCCCTTCGGTCCTATTTATAAGAAAAAATTGATTTTTTAGATTCATTGTGCAATTAGTGTATCTTGTCTAGAGTATAGATTAAATACATCATTTATGCAATGAATCAAAAATGTCAAATGTTTCTTATAAATAGGACCGGAGGGAGTATCAATTATTGATATGGCTCGAAGTGTTCTCAAAAGTAAAAAACTACTAAAAGAATTTTGGGTTACAATTACGATACAATCAATCTAACTAATAGATATACAACAATAAGTATGTTGGGAAATACAACACAGCAAATACTGACAACACGCTCATCACCCAGCTCCACCACGAAACCACAAAAGAGGTCAGGAGAGCCATCGAAGCACAAATAAGATCTACAAACAAAACTGAAATCGGATCTGAATGAACCGACTTTGATTAACCTGCCCGAAATGGTTTGAGAAGTCAACATCAACCTCAAAGAATGTCGTTTTGGCCGTCGGTGACCATAAAATAAAAACAGACAACTTTAAACAACACAAAACCCACGACCACCGTAGAAATCACAACGGATCCGTGAAGAAGAAGCTCAAAAGGACAACCCTGTTGATTTGAGATACAAATCCATCTTCAATCTGAATGTCGAGCAAAAAAAACCTAGCAAGCAGATCGTTCTAAAAAGAAACCAAACCCCTCAACGTGGCGGCGGCGAGAGGGGTCTTCAACCATATAAAACCCATGGCCGCCGGACAAACCACCCGCACCACTAGGGAGTGCTGATGGTGCGGACTTGAGGCCCCATCCACTTATACAAGGTTGTATAGCAAAATAATACAACATTTTTCCAAAAAAATTACATAGTGCTAAATGTATGTAAAAGAGAGAATTGTGTAGAACTCTCTCTCACATTAATCGATTGATTTACCTAAATAGGAGAAAATCTATCATTTGTAAACCAAGCAAGTAAAAGTTATAGAAATTTTCCTTCTCTCAAATATTTTATCTTCCTTAGTTCCTCCTAAAAGCTCAAAATTTGACTTCAAAATACATAGTTTCGTTACTTTTATCTTGAACTTTTAAAAATTTCATACCCTTTTTTTTAAGGAAAAAAATTCATACTTAATTCCTCCAATGTTAAAAATAATAATTAAATTTTACGAAATGAATTTTTTTATTCAATTAGAATATTTTCTTTACAAAACTTAATTATACCGGTTACATAGCTTTTTTTTTTTGAGGGGACTACATAGTACTATATTTAACTAACATGGATTAATTAAGGTAATAAGGTGTCCTTCCCTTGATCCAAATCAAACCAAATCAATTATTTTGTAATGGTTTGAATTATTTCTCCTAAAAAAACGTAAGCAAACCAATTGATTATAATAGGCTTAATTGCACTTTTCACTCCTATCTTTTGCCAATTGTGCGATTTTGCACCCCATGTTTTTAAACGAGCGATTTTGCACCCCATCATTTTCCCCCTTTCTGATTTGAAGGCCCCTCAT
>Ga0315913_1007456_pt1 | contig 13121 bp, 7 predicted proteins | sample MpolsnodulesMG_FD_207736 | JGI IMG/M metagenome (GOLD analysis project Ga0315913, IMG submission 207736) | Medicago polymorpha root nodule microbial communities from Los Angeles, California, United States - small nodules | ecosystem: Host-associated > Plants > Roots > Nodule | place: USA... | reverse complement strand
GAAGCATCAACTGGAATTTCGGAAATCGGAATCTTCGGTGTAAGTTGATATGACAAACTAGCCCATTAGAAACCTAGTCAACATTGAACGACATTGCTCCGACGATCAAAACAGACCCAACCGACTAACAATATCAAATATAATCAATCGCACCGTTGAATATGACCTTATTGGAATAAGAACGAAGCAGGAGCTGGAATTTTGGAATTCATGATATTCGGTGTATATTGATCTGACAAACTATCCCATTAGAAACATAGTCAATATCGAAGGACATTGCTCCGACGATCAAAACTGACCCAACCGATTAACGGTATCAAATATAATCAATCAGACCGTTGAATATGACTTTATTGGAATAAGAACGAAGCATGAGCTGAAATTTTGGAATTCGAAATCTTCGGTGTAAGTTGATCTGACAAATTATCCCATTAGAAACCTGGTCAACATGGACAGACATTGCTCCGACGATCAAAACGGACCCTACCGACTAACGATATCAAATATAATCAATCGCACCGTTGAATATGACCTTATTGGAATAAAAACGAAGCAGAAGCTGAAATTTTGGAAATCAAAGTCTTCGGTATAAGTTGATCTGACAAATTATCTCATTAGAAACCTAGTCAACATGGGATATGATTTCATTGAATTCAAGTTTATTTATTTTTAAATACAGCCGTATCCCAACAAGAAAATAATCATTAGTTTTGAAAATTTTATCACATTGACTTTCTCATATCGATGCATAAAAATTTTCTTCCGCAATATAAGCACGTATATTTTGGAACGTGTGTAGTGCAATTATTTAACAATGTTTTGCAAATAAAATAAAAAATATTTAATAAAAACACTACATTAACGTTGATATTTTAAATATAGTTATTAGTTTTCAAAATTTTGTCATATTAACTTTCTCATATGAATACATAAAAATTTACATCGCATATACAAGCAAATAAAATCTTCAGCGAGCGCAATGCAAACATTTAACATATTGTTATAAAAGACAAAAATATTTAATAGAAACATTACATTTATCTTGACAATTTTTATTTAATACTTTTAAATAGTTCATCTGATTCAAAAGAAATGTTGGACCTAAAATAAATCGTAATTTGCTTGATCACAAATAAAACATTGTTGTAGTTCATCGAATCTGGATAAATACTATGAATTTATATAAAAGAATAATATTTAAAATATAAAAAAATCAAATGAATGAATTCATATTGTTTTATTTTAAAAATATTTATTATTTCATATATATACACATATTTCCTAAAAAAAAAAATATACAAATATAAATTGATTTTTTGTTACTAAAGCTTGGATTATAAGACGCTGCAAAAAAAATATTGCTTGCTGATAACATATATTTTGCATTCCATTTCATTTCATGAAAGAAGAAAAGGTCAAGTGGTCATATGATCAAAAGTGTGTGTGCATCTTGGTTTGATTCCCAGCGGTGATATTTTTTATTTTTAATAACTTTACAAAGGGGTTGGATAGTGATTGAATTGAAAGGAAAATATAATTAATTTGATGGTTCAAATTGTAAAATATCATTAATTTAAAATGGGATGAATATGCAAATAATAAATGTTATTTTTAAAATGGATGACATGTGGCTGTTTTTTATTGGTTTGGGTAAATTGCCCACCAATTTTTAAAGGCAATTTAGAAAAAACCATAAAAAAAAGATTATTAAAATTAATTCATGTCATTTGTAAGTATTCCTCCAATATTACATTGACATGTGTCAATATCATTTTTTTAAACCAATCATGATGCAACTATTTGATGTTATTTTTTTATTTTCGCATTGCTTCCACTAATATTTTATTTATGCAATTAGCCTATTTATAGCAATGTTGTCTTCTGTTAAATCATTTGTCTTCTTCTCTTCCCTCTCAACCTAGAAAAAAAGGTATATTCAAATGGCTCCAAGATCAGATAACATATCTGAGATCAGTCCGATGAAGGAATCTTGGAGCATAGTTGTACGGATTGTTCGTGCTTGGTTTGTTCGTGACGTCAATCGCGACGCACATCCGTGCTTGGTTTATTATTAATGTTTTGTGTTGTGTTTGTTAATTTTTGATTGTTTTATTCTTGGCGTTTTCAGGGAAACAAGATTCACGCCACTGTACGAAGAACTCTAATCTACAAATTTGAGAAGGACTTGCAGGAGGGAAAGGTCTACTCTATGAGTGGCTTTGGTGTTGCTGCAAATCTTAGATCTTATCGCACCACAAAGCACGAGTACAAACTCAATTTCCAATTTAAACACCAAAGTGAAATTGTGTGGCAAAAATGGCGTGCCTTCCGATATCTATCCGATATCAAATCCTATTGATGTTTTCAATTTTGAATACGACACCGATTACTTAGTCGGTATGGAAATTAGAATTTAATTTTCTGTAATTTTATTAATATATATTGTTTATTAATTGATTCCATTTCATCTGTACGTAGATGTCATGAGTATGTTGACCGGTGTTGGTATGCAAAGGGAATATGAACGAAATGGAGCCAAAACTAAGATGGTGGCCATGGAATTGGATTACGATGGGTTAGTGTTTTTCATAATTTTTTGTAAATGTGTTATTGGTTTTATCGTTTATATTTAATTTTAAGAGTTAATTTGTTTTGGTTTTTTTTGTTAGGTTTAAATTTAAGGTCACTCTATTTGGACAATATGTTGAGGAACTTAATGCTTTTGTTGCTGTCGGGGAGACCGATAAGGTCATTGTGGTTGTCCTGCTGGCCAAAGTTAAGATCTGGCAAGGTAACAATTTTTTTTGTCACCCTAAATTTTTTTTTTCTTAACAAATATATCGGAATCTATAAATTGTTAAAATACTTTTGATATGTAAATTTTTTTTCTTTTTATGACCTTCTTTTTAATGATATAATCTGAACAATGCCTTCCAAACAGTAAACTTTCTGTGTTCGCCGTAATTAATAGATTAAATGAGTCACTAATGACATTAATTTTCATTTTAATACTATAGAATTGATTTAATGAGTCAGACCGTAATCATTGGCAGATGAATGAGTTAATTTAGTATGTATGGGCTAATTTTAATCAATATTATTATTTTTAAGATCGTAACACTCCTTCAAAAAGGATCGTAACACATAATCTTTAACACATAATCTTGGATACCTTGCTTTCAAAAAAAAATAATCTTGGATACCTTTAGCATTTGAACATCCACTGGTCGTTCTATTTTTTTTTTTATGTGGGTTTATTGTTTATTGATATTAATTTCAAACTGTAATCATTGGCAGATGAATGAGTTATTTTAGTATGTATGGGCTAATTTTATGCCAATATTGTTATTTATTTTTTTTAAGAACGTAACACATGACCTTGGATACCTTTCTTTCAAAAGAAAAATAATCTTGGATACCTTTAGCATTTAAGAATCCACTGGTCGTTCTATTTTTTTTTTTTGTGTAGGTTTATTGTTTATTAATATTAATGTTGGTTATTTCACCTGATAATGTTTGAAATTATTTGTACAGGAGCTGCTACTGTCCAGAACACAATCTACTCTACTAAGCTGATTTTTAACCTTGATTTGATTGCTGCTCATGATCTAAAGAAAAGGTGTTTATATGCAACTTTAATTTTGTAATTTACAACGATCCTAGGGTTACTAATTTTTATATGTACCGATAATATTAGGATGGTTGGGAAGAACGGTGTTCCCTCTCATGGAATAACTTTCCTTCAGGATCCGTCGAGGATTACCGAAGAGGAGGATTTTCTTAAGATCACTGCGAGGAAGGCTGTCGAGGACTTGAAGGAGTGTACCATGGTTTGTTACTTTTGTTGTTTATTTAAAATCAATTTTTATTAATTTTTTTATTTGGATGTAATTTTTATTAGATTTACTCATATGGTTATACGTTATTCTTTGCAGGAGTCTTGCTTTGTTGTGAAGGCTACGGTAAAATTTGTTATCGATACGGATGAGTGGTGGTACACTGCATGTGTTTCTAACAAGAAAGTAGTGCCGGATGAGAAAATGTACTTCTGCGCCAAGTGTAATAAGCATGTTATGCATGTTTCTCCTAGGTGTGTAGCACGGTTTTCATATTCTTTTTGACATATGTGTGTGTATATTTATTTTATTTTGTTTTATTTGAGTAGGTACATGATCAAAGTTCGCGTCATCGATGAGACTGACTCTGCAACATTTGTCATCTTTGATCGTGATGCTGCTCTTTTGCTGGAAAAAAACCGCAACTGATATGATTGAGAGCATGGGGGTAAATTACATTCATTTTTCAAATATAAAAACATTAGTTTGCTTTTTATTTTTTTACTTTTTAATATTTTAATTATATGTATCATATTTTCTTTATATCTTATGTAATTGTTGTTTGTATGACCAGTCTGATGAGAGCGGAACGTTGCCTAAAGAAATTAGCTCCTTGGTTGATTCCACCTTTCTGTTTAAGGTGGAAACTAACATAAGCACCGATGCAAGGTTTGAAAAATCTTATCGGGTTCGTAGGATATCGAACAATGTAGAACTGCTGAAAAAAATTCACTGAGGTTCCCACTGTATGTGCATTATTATGGTTAAAGTTATTTATAATTTCATTTAATTTGCACTATTGGTTTTATTTTTTATGGCGTCTTTGTCCTAAATTAATTTTTGGCAATTTTTTTTTCCAGGAGGCTACAGTGGTTGAAGGCTCTTTTGAAGCGGTTGAAAATGCTGATAATGATTCCTCTGTCAATGAGGTAACATAATTCATTTGCATGATATGTTCCCAACCTTATATTCTAAATAGTTTACGCACATAATTAACTATTGGTCTGCGCCATTTTTTTTAAATAGAACCTGCTCAAGAAGTTTGGTGATTCGGAAGTGGTTGGGAGTAAGGATGTTGATGCTAAAAAGACTGTTGATCTTACCAATGATGAGGTTGATGTGACTCCTGCGAAGCGTTCATGCCCATTTGATGGGGAAGGCAGCGGTGACAATGGACCGGTCAAGTTGTTGAAGAACATCAAAGTGGAGAAGGACTAGAAGTTTTATTTTTATTTTGTTTTCATGCCTCGGTTGTTTTGAATTTCGTTAGTGAACCTCTCAGTTTTGTTTAAAGCGTTGCTTTGTTATGTTTCGTCGTGCTCCTGATTGCATGACCTTTGGATAATTCACATTTGATTTTAATGTCAATTTGCATTTGAATGCAGCTTTATAATTTGTTACCTATGTCTGAGAATTGTTTCTGTGGTGTTAAGATTCTGTTTTAATCGACAGAACAGTTCTAATCTATGCGGTGTTGATTATTTATTGCTACCTGTAAATAATGATTGTTTGTGGAAATTGTATGACTAAATGTGGATGGGTTTCTAAGTGTTACATTATTTCCTTTAAAATTTCTTTAAACGTGTATACTACAATCTCATAATCTCCTTATTTGTTTGCATAAAATATTGGACTTGAATCGGAGACAATATAAAGGTCAAAAGTGTTACCTCCAATTAAGTTACGAGGAGACAACTTTTTTATTCAACTGTTTTCGCATACTTATCGAATAGCTTCAAATTTCACTTTTTTTAATCGTACTACCAATTCGTTTGACAAACGTGTATATCAAATGTATGTATATGCCGGTATTGAGTCTATAATTGATACAAATTTATATTGTTGTAATCTTCTAGCATGAAGTTCTAAATTATTTTGTTGAAGAATAAGGTTCACATTTCTTTTATTTTTTGACGAAGGAACTTCATGGTTCTTATAACAATTATGACTATGACTATGTTCTGCATTTTTTAATTGTTGAGCTCCATATTGTGCAGTGGAAAGTAAGCAGGTCTGATCGTGATAAATTCCAATGAGATTTTTAATGCTTTTCAATTTTACATGAATGATGATCCCTTTTTTGAAGAAAAATAATGTCCAGCATGAATGTTGTTGTCTTTTCCGTCAAGCTAAATCAATAATGTTTCCTTTTTTATTTTGGACCGCGTTTTTTAATTTATTACGTATTCATTACCAATCTATATAAACAAATTACAAAGTGTTCTTCGTACTGACATTACAATGTTTCACACAGACAATGTTTAAAGGTGAAGTTTCCCCCAAATTTTACCACAAAAGTTAAATGTTCTTCGTTCTTTACCGTGCATGTACAGAATCAGGTTTGTTTCACTTGATGAATTCATCTTTTTCTATTTAAATAAGATGAACGGATTCCGTAAAATTTTAATGTGCATGAAAATTAAATCCTCTTTTGGTTGGATTTAATATTTTTTGTTGTTGTTTAAATCAGCTTGCAATTGTTTTTCCTTTTTTTAATACACTGTCTAACTTCTAGGATGTCGGAGAACTACAACCATTCTTCGTTGCTCAATATTTCTACGAGGTACCGGAGCAATGGCACTTGCTAGATGGTGATGGGAACACTCATAACGTCATGTTCAACAAATCAGTTAGTCGGCCGTTGTTGACAGATGGTTGGAGTGCATTGAGATTATTCTACGAGTTTAGTGAAAGTAAGATTATTGCTTTCCAGTACCTTGGTGGAAGTAGATTTCAAATCTTTGTTTTTGCTCATAACATTACTCCAGCTGATTATCCACCGTATCATTCCATGAGTGCGGCAACATCATGTTATTGTACCTTTGAACACTACTAAAAAAAGCAAAATTAGCGAGGGAAATTAGTGACGGAAAAAATGAAATTTCTCACAAATTCCCTGGTCACAAAATTTAGTGACGGAATTAGAGAGGGATTTCACATTTTCCCTCACTAAATATCCCTCACTAATTTTTGTTTTTTTAGTAGTGGAAGTTCCTATCGCTGGATATGGATCGACGAAATCACCAATGGTTGTTTATTGTTTTTTTAATGCTATTCAATTAGAGGTTTGGATATACTATTTCACGGAATACTTTTGTATGTTCTGAATTTTTTGTTTTTTTAGGAACTACCTGATACTTTTGGCAAATTCCTTAGAGTGAAACGTCACGATTACGTCATGTTATGCGGACCTTATGACAATATCATTCCAAATGATCATAAAAAAAGGTTGGACGAGTTTTTGCGCTGCCAATGGTATTGAGGGCGGAGACGTGTTGATTTTCAAGTGCAAGTGCTTCATGGACAAAAAATATGTTATCGTATCCAAGCTTTGACAAACACATGACTGGAGTTTTTTATTAATGATAGTTTAAGTTTTTCTTTGAAAGAAAAAATAATTTAGTTTTTATTTTCAAATATTATCAGCTTTGCATCAATAAAATAAAAAAGGCTTTCATATTATTATTTGATTTCCTGCTCGTAGCATCTTTAGTTATTATGATTAGAAGCTTATAGCTGATTTGCAGAATAATGGTGAGTATCATGTCTTTTATTATCTATTTCGTTCCTTATGTTTATGTGGTTTTCTCTTTTTAATTTTCCTCTTTCCTTGATTTCGTTGTTAATTAAAAATAAAACTAATAGTTTTTTGCAATTAAGTCGTACACATGGTTTCATATTTGGTAATTTTTTTCCTAGGTTGAAAAAAAAATGATCATAAAAAATATTACTTCCTCCGTCCCTAATCATAGGGTCCTTTTGCAAAAATTACGGAGATTAAGAAACTTGGTTGTAGTATTAAATTTGTATATAATTACTATTGTTTTTACAATTTTATCCTTAAGAGAGTGAGTTAATTTATGTTACGTAATACATAGTATTTATTGTTTATTGAAGAAAAAGATGCAAAATAAATAAGGGTATGTTGATAAAGAAATGATTAATGTACTTGAAAATACCAGAGGGGTCTTATAAAAATGGGACAAATTTTTTCTCTCAAAATGGTCTTATAATTAGGGACGGAGGTAATATGGGAAAATTTAAGTCGTATATACCTTCTTCTTTTTTTGAAGGGAGTCGTATATACTTATTTTGCATTTAAGTCGGATGTACTGTTTTATATTTTCTAATCGTTGAAACGCTTAGATGACGTTATAAAACACTAATCGTATAATGTTTTTTGGGCACTAATCATGATATTAATTACCAAATTAAGTATTTAATGAGTTTTTAATGTGGGATTTTATCAAACTAAAGTTTCGTAAAAATATAAGCAGGGTCCTTAAAAAAAATGTACAGAAAATACGATGACATGCTTGATGTATAAAACATGTAATATTGACAATTATGATCAACTTTAAAAATTGCTGGTTTGTTAATGGAAAATTTTAACATTTATGAAATTTTCGTTTCATTGTATAAAAATTTTAGTGTTCGAGTTTATACGGAGATTAAGAAAGTTGGTTGTATGGATTTTATTTTGAAGGAAGAATTATTTGCCTTAACTACTAAGGATGCATTGAAAAAGAAATTTCCAATTATTTAGAATTCATTGATATGTTGTGTTTGCTTTAACTGCGGTGGAGATTTTGTTTCTCAAATTGTATTTCATCAGCCGAATGAGCACAATTCATTTTTTTTATTAAGGAAAATAATTGGAATTCAAGCATCCTCATTTGTGTATTAATCATTCCTTATATTATGAGATTTGCACCGTGTTGATGTTAGTCAATCCACCGTTTTAGGATCTTTTTTTTTTTTTTTGCTATTGCCACCGTTTTAGGATCTATTTTAACCACATTTAACTTAATAACTGTGCTGATGGTTTTTTGTCAAAAAAACAATAAACACGACGTTGATGATTGTTATATGAAAGATTACTTTTTTGTTGTTGAGGGAATTAGTAGATTAGTGCTACACACGACGTTGTTTTTTCTTAATTTTTTTTCTTTTTTAAAGGATTGATTAATATTTCGCACACCCATAATGATAGTCTCACAGTTATTTGTTTTGATTTTTCTCCCCATCGGAAATGTGTAATGGATTATTAATATTTGATTTAAAAATAAGCACCAAAACTTATGGTTAAATGTTGCAATTGAAATGTTTGACCGGTCGATAATCAGCTAATCGTTTTTTTTTTTAACAAATCGGCTGATTGTTATATGCATTGAACGATCCATCTTGGACATTATTGATATTGCGTATATTGAAAAAAATTAAGCATCATCAAGGTCATGTACTGTAAAAAAAAAAAAAACCTTAATCATCGTTGGTAAATTAATGGTATTCTGTCGGATTTTTCTCCCCAAATTTTCGACCACAAAAAAATTGCCAAATAAGAAACCATAACTACGACTATAATAATACTTTTATGGTGACAAAAATTACCAAATATGAATGTCTGTATTTTAATGTAATAATGATATTTGGTCATTATTTCGGGTCCAATTTATGACGATTTATTGGTTGTAAATAATTACCAAACATGAATCCATCTATATTTTGTCAAAAAACAATAAAATATGAATCCATCTATATGACTATAAATATTGCTGCCAGAATAAAATTTTTCCACACCGAATACACATTACCGCTATCACAATCACTCTGAAGTTTGTAAAATTTGTGGTTGATCATGGCTCCTACATATGATTCAATCATGGAGATTTCAGATCGGAGGAGTGATTGGTGCTTTTTTGCAAGGTCTTGAGGTTGTGGACCGTTCCTGATGTTAATGCGCATGCGTTGCCGTTATCCATGGAGATGGTTCTCATGGACCGATACGTAAGCACTTTATATTTCAACAAAATATATCACGTACTAATAAAAAATCAAGAATACGCGGTTTTCTCTGTCTAAGTAATAGTGATAATATATAGGTTTTTTTTTTCTTTCTATTTTTCGAAACAACATATAGGTTTTTTTTATTGAGAGAAACATATTGGTTTTTGTATGCAACAAAATAACATAAAAATATAATATTTTCTTTATGCATAGCCATAATGCATTAATTCTCACTAAAATTTGTCTATATATATGTTTTTTTATGCATGGTGCTACGATTTATTGTACGGTCGACAAAGATCTTATTCAGAAATACGATAATATGGTTAAAGAGGACCGTGTTTATGTGATGATTAATTTTATTGTATCTCACGACGATTCCAGGATTAAGACATTGTGCCACAATTTTAAGCTGGAATTTGTTGAAAGAACCTAGATTAGACCGGTCGATGAGTCTTTGGTCCCCATTGATGCGTACGTGTTCAATGGGCCCACTGAGTTCCTCGGCCTTTGTCATCAAGATGAGATTATGATTGGTGAGTTGCTAATCGAAATTAACGAATTTCAATTGAATAAGCTATTGTTTGTCTGTTATTTTTTCCTAAGTGAACTGTCGTATGCATGCATTTTAATCTTTTTTTTATGTCCCGATTATTTCAGTCGTTATAGGTTTGCTTTACGCAATAGATGATGAGAAAGATGCTGTGGTTGACGGAAAAGTTATCACCATGAATTCTTTAGATTTATTTTTTAGACAAAAAACAAATAATACATACCTTTTTAATGTTATTTTCCATGCCTCAAGTTATATGTTTTTTATTTTTACAGCACTAAGTTCAAATGTTTTCTATATGGACGCTTTGTCGACCAATTGAACCATTTTGTATCGAATGGTAGATCTGATAACTCATGTGTTGGCATACTGTTCGAAAGAGTTTAGATGTGGAATGGTATACGTTATGCACTGTGTTTATTCATTGATCTAAATAGTTTAAAATGCTTTTATACCGTGTGTTTAACATTAGATTTTATTTAATAGGCATCCCTGCAGTCCACACCACTGAATATGCTACCAAAGTGGTCTTCAATCACGTCATGAATGCTGCAGTGGAATTGAAAAGGAGGTTAATAATATGGATCTGTACATTCATGTCAATTGATTCTATTGTAGATTATATCTATAATGCACTGTCTTAATAATTGCTTAATGTGTAATTGATGGTTGTGTTTTTTAGATTTTTGTTTATTGTTCTCTGGAAGGATAGATATGATTAATTACTTTTCGTGTGTAATTCATGTAACAAAGTGATGGGATAATGTATTGTTTTTTCATGTGTTAATGTCAATTGGATATCTTCAGGATGGCGTGCCAGAAGTACTTTCCTTCAAGGTCGCTTGCTTTGTCGCTGAAGACAAAGAGAATGGTCGAAATAGACAATTGGCTTTCGGTTGCGTATGTCCGTTCTATTTCGGATTTGGTTCACTCTGAGGAGGTATATGTCAAGAAAAACAACAAAAAAATATATATAAAAAAAGGGTTCAGCGGTGGCACCGCCATCTTGGGTGGCCAGCCACCGTGCCGGAACCCCACCGGAGTTCCTTCTCCCACCGGAGAAGAAGAGAGAAAGAGAGAGAGGAGAAGGAAAGAGAGAAAAAAAGTGAGGGAATGAATTAAAAAAAATGGATCCAGCCTATTTATAGGCCTTCTAGATCCAGTGCGTGAAGGTGCATGTCTTACCATGCACCCACGCGCCCTGCCCCTTTGTTTTCTATCCAATAGCTGGCAACGTTTTACCTCCTAATCAGATCAGGGCCGTTGATCAAATCAACGACCCAGATCATTTCTCTTTGTTCTACGCGCCCCTGGGCCTTTACCCTTGACCCAATATGCTTTTTACTGCTTTCTGCACACCCCCTATTACTTCTTGCACCCCCAGTCCCTTTTATTATTATTTTTTATTTACTTTTTGTAATTATTTATTTATTTTCTATATTTTCATTTTAATCATTTATAATCATCACATGCATTTTTAATTATTGTCATTTATTTATCCGCAATTAGAAAGTATTTAGGTCAAATGTAACTATAAATGAAAAAATCATGCAATTGTAACTATAACATGGAATAAAATTAGAAGTATTTTTTTTTTTTTGTAAGGACTAAAATCCCTTTAAAAGTAAGTAAGGACTAAACTTACACGTTTCCAATTTTATAGGGACCAAAAACATATTTAACCCAAATAAAAGGGTTAAATATGTTTTTGGTCCCTATTAAATTTGTTTTTAATCCAAGGGAAAGGGGTTTACATTTTGATCCAACATTATTATGAAAAATCCCTCGTGCTTTATATTATTGTCACGCTTTATTTTTTAGGCTTTAAGTAAAAAAAAACAACAAAAACATTTCAAATAATCAAAAATTGACATAGAAATTCTTTTCTAAACAAACCTTGATTTTCAATCAAGCGATTTTCCTTTTATTTTCTTAAACAAAACTTCAATCCATTTTAATTGTATTCGAGTCTTTTCATTTAAAATAAAAAACACAAACCAATGTTATTTTTGCCACTTTGACTTTTATTTCTTTAAAACGTTTTTTTCAAAATAAATAAAAAATACAAAAACAAATCAATCAGTCTTTTTACCATGAACTACATGGTTTTGATCCCTCACGGGTACGTAGGCAAAAGATACTTGTCTTTGCAAATCAAAAAATAATAAAAAAACATTTTCTTTTCTTTTTACTCATCACTTTAACCCCCTTTTTTAAGAAAATAAATTATAGCCAAAAGATAAATAAAAACAAGAGGTTCCTATAGGACATTATAGACATTTAGGGTGCTAACACCTTCCCTTCACGTAACTAACCCCCGAACCTAAAATCTTGAAAATAGTGGGTTATTCTAACTTTTACTCCTTTCCCTTGGAAAAATAAAAGCTCGGTGGTGAAATAAAAATTGTGAGTCAACGCTAACTAATAGCTTGATCTCCAAAAATCACATCGACAACAACTTAACTTTTAAAAAGTTGAGACTTTGGCCCCATAACAAAAAAAAAAACAATTTTGGCCCTAAACATTGGAAAGTGCTGAGAAGACGCCACATGTCCCAAAACAGGGGCCATAATCGCAACTTTTTGTAAAGATAAGGGGCCAAAAAGCATATTTCTCTTATGTTAGAGGGTCAAGAGAGCATATTTTCCTAAACATGGGAGGTCACTTTTGCCACTTTTTTAAAAGGGGATCAAAATCACAACTTTTGCAAACTTAGGAGGTGAATAGTGCGTTTAAGCCCACTAGAAAACTTAGTACTAAAACTAGACTTTAACTAGAGCTATGATACCATGCAAGTTTTCCTACAACAATTAGTGTCCTAACACATACATAGATAAATATACACAATTAGTTTCCTACAACAATTGGAGACACCTTTGGTTAAAGACAAACTCTTTTCTGGTTGTAAATGCTTTTAAGTTTTCCTCTTCTGTCCCTTGGCATGT
>Ga0315913_1007454_pt1 | contig 13123 bp, 4 predicted proteins | sample MpolsnodulesMG_FD_207736 | JGI IMG/M metagenome (GOLD analysis project Ga0315913, IMG submission 207736) | Medicago polymorpha root nodule microbial communities from Los Angeles, California, United States - small nodules | ecosystem: Host-associated > Plants > Roots > Nodule | place: USA... | reverse complement strand
TGTTATGTGTTCTTTTCTTCTTTTTTCTTTTTTTTTATATATCAGAATTCTTGTTTATTTACTAACATTACCTGCTTATAAATAATTCTTTTTGATTAATTTTTGTGTTACATAACCTTGCTATCAATAAAAAAATTTAAAATGTTTTTTTATATTGTAGTAGCCTTTTTACATACTTTGACAATAAGTGCTCTATTATTTATTTATTTATTATAACTTTTGTGTTTGATTATCCAAGGAGTTTTAGATATTGAGTTTTTATGATTAATTTTTTATGAAGTAAATTTTTTTAAATCGTGAGATTGTTTTAAGATTAGAGGGATAGGAAGGTAATTTGGTTTTAAAATCTCCCTTCTTTCCTTATTAAATCGTGAGATTGTTTTAAGATTAGAGGGATAGGAAGGTAATTTGGTTTTAAAATCTCCCTTCTTTCCTTATGAACCCAACATATATTTTATTAAAATCCTTCCCCTCCCCTCTTTTGAATCAAACATATATTTAATTGATAAACCTTCTCTCCCCTTCCCTCCCTTCCCATATCCTCCATTCAAATCCATTTCATCCCTTCCGTTGAACCAAACAAACCTAAAGTGGGTAAACTAAGTTATTTTTCGTGGGGTCAAATTGAGATGTAGGATTTAATCAATTCATAGTTGATCTAAATAGTTTTTAATTTTAATATTGATTGTTTATATTGAACTCAAGTTTGACCTCACATGTTTATAGTTTTTTATTCGTATTTAGTTTTGATTCAAAATACATAAAAATCATAATTATTAAAGTTATAAAAAATGATTTTAATAAATTTTACATAAAGTAAATAATAATAAATATATAAAATTAAAAATGATATAAAATACACAACAATAATACATAAAAACCTCATTTTCAATGGAACATTTTGTGGGGGACGTGGTAATCCAGAGGACACCACTCATCTATTATATTACGATTTTTTCTGTCAAATTTGGTTTGCTGTGTACGATTGGTTAAACTTTGTTTTGGTTACGCCGTTTAATATTTCAAATTATTTATTTCTGTTTGGTTCCTTCAGAAGCTTTTCTAAACGCAAGAAAGACATCATTCATTTAACTTGGTTTTTTTCATCTTGGTTTTTATGGAAAGAAAGAAATGTAAGAATCTTCTAGAATTCACAAAATACTATTCACCACTTGTTTGACAACATAAATATTTTGGTTGGTTGAAAGGGAAGCGCACAAAAATCTTGCTTTTGACTAATGGTGGACTAATCCTTTAAGTTTCTTGTAACGATACTTTTTATTCTCATTTAGGTATTTCTTACCTGTTTATGATGTAACTTAATTTTTCTCTTTGCTTCTCTCTAGCACACCTTGTGCGGGACAAGTAAAGAAGTTTGGTTATTGAATTTCATTTTAGCTTTTTTAAAAAATAAACACAAATAATACAAAGTTAATGATATAAGTAAAATAATAAATTTAATGCTTAAGATTTTTTAAGTTGATTCTTTCCTCAATTTTTTATTTTTTTTAAGTTGATTCTATAATTGATGCACACTTAAGTTATAATTCATTGTTTGCCATGTCACACTTACTTCAATGTAAGTTTTCCATAGTTTTCATCATTTATTTATAAATTCTTTAAAAAAAAAATCATTTATTTATACAATTTTTGGACATAGTTCATAATGCAAAGTTCCTTTGAGTAAGATACATAAACTTCAAATTTAAATTTCTTTGACTAAATGACAAATGATATTCTTTCATCCTTCAAAGAAAAAAGTATTCTTTCATAAAAACAACAAGACAAATAGTATACATTGACACTATTCTATAATATTATTTCATAAAAATAATAAGACAAATTGTATACATTGACACTACTATATAATATTCTTTCATAAAAATAAAAAGACAAATAATATACACTGACACCATTCTAATTCGAATAATAAATTTAAATGTTAAGTAATACAAATTTTAATGTAAAACTATTTTTTAGGGGTATTCTTTTAGGAGGATTTTAATGTAAAATCAAAAGATATAGATCTCACCTTTAGATAAGAATCAATTTCAATTGCATGATCAAACTTATTTAAAAACATTAAATACAAAATCAATTCCATATCTTTATAATCAATTTTTACTAAAAGTAAAATCATAAAAAATCCTTTTTTTTACTAAGATGTAATAGCTAAGGATCTCTTCTAATTTTTAGCCAAATAATCTAGTGATTAGAGTCGGACACATTAAGTGTGAAGAAGTGAGATATATGAGATTCGAATCCTAACCATGCACATAATATCCATAGTAGCTACCAATTAAGTTATATTTACGATATCTTTTAATTTAAATAAGGTTTTAGATTCGAATCTAATTTATAAATAAAGAGAATTTACCGTTTATTTAAATTCCACAAAATTCAAAAATTAATGTTCGCACAAACTGATGATATCTGATTTATGAAGAAAAAAAAAATGTATAAACTTAAACTTTGAAATTTCTTTGACAAAAAGACAAACAATATTCTAACATAAAAAAGACAAAAATATAGTTACCGTGTAACACTATCCTTATCCCGGATTTTAGGTGATTTCATTTTGACTATTGCCATAATAACTTGTTACTGTTACATTTCAGTACTTTACTGCATCACTGAATACTCCTACTCCTCTCCTAGGTAGGACCCTACTCTTATATTTACCACCTCTCTTTTTCTTCTTTCAAATCAAACAACGTCCCTCTCTTCTCTTCATTTTCTCATCACCATCAACTTCCTCTGTTTTTCACACCTCCCCTGTTTCATTTCACTATCATTTTACACCTCCCCTGTTTCATTTCACTATCAATAATCACTGTAAGTTTTTTTCCCTTCCTATTCTGTATCACTCATTATTTTATTTTAAATTATATCACTTCTATAGCATTTATTCTTCTGGGTTTTTTTAAAAAATAAAATTAATAAATGTTATTGTTAAAAACAGAAAAAAACAGAGTATTTTATTGATTGTAAGCATGTTTGATTAAAATTATTGAGTAGAATGTAATTTTTTTTATTGTAAAGTTTTATTATTTTAAGTTTAAAAACTGTCATTGTATCAATCTGGGTATTTTTTAAAAAATTAATTAAGAATTTAAAATAAATACTTTTTGGTTATTGTTAAAAACAGAGGAAAAAATGATTGTATACATGATTAATTAAAATTATTGAGTAGAATGTAATTTGTTTTTTTGGTGTAACGTTTGATATTGAATTTGATCTTTAATGGGTATGTTTTATTTTTCAAATTTGAATGATTAATGTGAAAAAGTTTTCACCTTTATCTCATTATTCCTCTGTTTCAAAAAAAAAAAAGATGAATTTTTTGCTTCATGGTTTTCACTTGTCTCATTATTCTTGTATTGGTTTCTGGGATTTCAGATAGGTATAGTATTATTCTCTGTTGAGTACTCAAAATTTGATACTAAGATCAAAGAAAATGGAATTTTTCTGAATGGTTTTTTAGAAAATTAGGTTTAAAATGCATTGGGATTAGGGTTATTTTATGGCTATATTCTGAATCTTCACAATGCAACAAATTTTCATTTTCAAACAATGTGAATACTATATTATTTGTGCTGCATTTTTCTTTGAGATCTGTGCTGTTTAATTTTTGTTATACTATTGCTAAGTGTTTCTTAATGGAGTACTGATTTTTTGCAATATAATTGATTTTGGTTTAGAATTTATTCTAACTTAAAATTTGTAATTTTGACTCCAAATCAACTCAAAATTAGTGTATGTTTTGTGCCACAATCACATAGGGTTGAACGAAATCATGACGACACTGTGATTTTGTTCAAACGTAAATCGTTTTACATTCTAGTTACTTTTAACCTACGATTGTGTCCGATATGTATACAACATCGACAAATATTGATATTGACGTGTCTGTGTGTCTAATATTTGAGTGTGTGCTTAGCTTTCAACTAAAAATCAATTTGTTCAAAATCAATTTTTGTCCCAAAAAAGTGAAAAACACAATCTTATTTTTGCAAAAACAACATTTTGTGTAACTACAAACATAATCACATTGACATCTTATTTTATCCAACTTACCATGATACAAAAAATGTATGATGTATTTATTTATTTATTTTTGTTCCACAATGTTCCACTTATATTCTTAAATACAAAGGACTATTATTTCTGGCAAAATGTCCTTTTTATAGTTTCCATTCAGAGATTGAGTTTTTGCTTATTTCTTCTACAATTTTGTTGCCTTGTGTAGAGGGCTTATAGGCAAAGGATATTGATGGAGAGGGGACCCAACATTATTGTGGATATGAACAAAAACAAAGTGATTTCAAATTCTCAATTGATTTCTTCATGCATAAAAGGGTTTAAAGACAAGAACATCACCACCAACAACATGCCCTCCTGGCTTCTCACCAGCATTTCTGGTATGTATTTAATTCTTTCTACCGTACCTATATTAATTCTTCATGATGAAATTGTTTGAATGTGAACTAGAGAAATGTGGGGTTCTAAAGATATTTGAATAGTTCAATCTTTGTTTTTTACTAGTTGAATAGTTTAATCATATCATATAATATGAATACTCAAATAAATTCTTGACAAATTGTATGAAATAAATTGGTCCTTAAAAAAAATGATCCACTTTTAGTTTTGTTTGGTTTTGTAGTGCTCGTTACAGCCAAATGAAATTGCGGTAATGACATAACGCGACAATTGTTCTGGGCAGCCGTTTTTTGTTGTTCTGGACAGGTGTTTAAAAAAAACGGTTGCCCAGAACACGTATCGCGTTCTGTCATTACCACCATTTTATTTGGCTGTAATGAACATTACAAGACAAAAAAAAAAACTGAAAACGAGTCATTTAGGTTAATAATTCTCATAAGGGATTTTTTTTTGGCAAGGTCATTAAAAATAATCTATTCTTGAGGTACAACATTGTTTAAACTTCATTTTTCTTTTATCTTTAACCCTCCGATTGGTGTGTGAATTGGTTCTGGCAATTGGGAGGTCGGGCAAATTGTTCCAACCAATATTTGATATCGTATTCGTTTTAAACGATTTGTCTTTAACCAAAGTTTATTAACCATTTGAATTCAGATAAATAACTAATTTATGTTTAAACTTGATTGCTACATACAATTTTTTTTTTTTACAAATTCTTTACTAAATTGAATTTTTTTTCTCTTTCAATTAAAACCAAATAGGTGTCACTTTCTTTTAGACCAATTTGATGTCATATATATAGACTTTTTCATAAAAATATGTTATAGACCTATAGTATTAAATGAGAAATTTTTCTAAAGCTTGCCTTAAATTGAAAAAGAAAATTGTAACAATTGTATAGGGAATGAAAGTAAAGTGAAGAAATCTGAATTAAATGGAGTCACATGCATCTAGTGTGTTACAAGTTATTACAATTTTTTCTATCAATCATCAATGGGAAGAAGGGATGAGGAAGAAAGGAAGAGAATCCTCCATACTGTATGATACTGAAATGTCTCTTTCAACTGTCATCAAAAAACAAACGTCCAAGTCTTCTTTGGAAACAGCAATAACCGTACATCATTGTATACCATGTTACATTTTTACTCAACATACCATCTTGTCACGCGCTTCTCTTTACACGTGCCTAGATTGATATGAATTTAAAATTTAAAATATGAAGAGTACACAAGAATCATCACATCACTATATTATTATTATTTGATTAATGATATGCTGCAAGCATCCTTTCGTTAAGGAAAAACACATGACACTATCGTAAAATATATATTTGTATCTCGTCTTGAGATGTTGACACGTAAACACATGTAATAATATTTATGTGAAATGAAAATGATTGAATATAATCATACGAGTTGAAGAGGCATTGTTTTTTGATTCTTATATGTGTTAATTAATCTTGAATTTGAAGTGTTAGTGTTAAATTGACGGGTAATATAATTTGGTTATAGTATAGGGATTTGTCTAATGTTTATAAGTAATATTATATTGTCTTACATTATGCACAAATATGTTTGTTTATCATTCGATCAATAAATCACGTCATGATCTTATTCGATCCAATGATGTTATTTATATGATTTATAGATTCAATGAATTATGCATGATACAAAACATGTTTCATTTATTCAACATAAAATTAACCTATAATATAGTATTTTAAACCTTACCTACTATTGTTGTCCTACAATGTGTTTGTTTTAGATGTGAACCATGTCAAATGTGTGATTAATTGTTTGTTTATATTTAAAATAGATTGTTTATATATATGAGTAGTTTTTAACAAAGCTTAAAATACTGAAATAAGTTTAATTTAAGTGATTAATATTTTAAAATTTATTTGAAATAAAAATTCAAACATGTGCTAAGAAAAAGTTGGCATGGCATGTAAGAATCTTTTTCATAGGCTGCTATTGACAGGTCTCTACACCTATGATGGTGTCAATCTGTTTTCAAATTCCAGTCTCCAATCTGATTTCAACCAAGATTCCAAATCCATTGTCATTGTTCTGGCTCATACATCTATTGTCACTTTCTCACATAAAAACCTTTTGTTCCTTTCTTTAACCTTTGCCATAACTTTTTTACATATTTTTCAAAATTTGAAACCAATGAAGAGAACTTTTTATTATAGTTTTGGACCACATCAACATATTTGGTACTAACTTAACATGTTACATTAGACTATGTTCTGTATGTAACCGTTACAATTACACATTTCCCATTTTATCCTCATGTTATATGCACTTTATAATCTTAAACTTAAATTAATTTTTTAATCAAAAAATGTAAAGTTAGATAATATAAGACCTTTTAATTTAATCAAAAAATGTAAAGTTAGCACTTAGCACATGCATCTCAGGTGAAGTACATGATGCTGACATTTGCATTTAACAATAGAGACAAATTTAACTATAGTAGACTATGTATATCACTATACCTTTATGCCTAACCTATACTATTCTACAACATTGTTATTCAAATTTCATTTTCAATTTTCAAAATTAGTCCTGCATTATTATTTTTATTTATGTTATGTACTACCAGAATTATTAATGGTTTTTGTCAGTGTTCCCTTTTATTGTGTCTTTGTTTGGTGACATGTCACTTTCTTAAACTCAAATTTCTCATCAACCCTATTGAGATCTGGTCTATATTAACCTTCTTTTGGTATTCTCATTGGTACTATTATTATAAAGTGTTTTTTTCTTCATGGTTTTGAAGCTATGAAATTGAGTAAATCAGGTAAGAAAATAATAGTCTATTTTTAATGTTGTATTTTTATTTTTATGGTTTTGTACATATGGAACTGAATTAACCATGTAAGAATTTTTTTTTTTTTTTTTTGTGTTGTATTATTAATTAATTAATATTAATAGTTGTGTTTTTTATGTTTTTTTTCTTCATGGTTTTGAAGTTATGTAATTGAGTAATTTAGATAAGAAATAGTGTTTTTTTTAGTGTGGTATTTTTTATTGCACAATACTAATTCAAATGTGAACTTGGTTTTTTGATGGTGGTAGATTTGGAAGAAAGGATGAAAATGTTAGCAATTGGAACAAGTGAAGATGAAGAAGAAGGTGATACTTTTGCTGAAAGAGCAGAAACTTACTACCAAAAGAGACCTCAACTACTTTCACTTCTGCATGACTTGTACAATGGCTATGTGACTTTATCGGATCGTTATATACAGACACTTGCAAAGCATAAGCATCATAGTAGACACTCTTCACAAGTTTCAACTTTGGAAGAAGGTTTTTCTGATCAAGAAGAAGTTATTAGTGGTGTGAGTCAACTTGATTCGGATATCGAAAGTTCAATCTCTTATCAACAAATGTTGCCATTGATTAAGGGTTCCATGGTTGATGTTGATGCAATTGTAGCTGAGCTTGTGATGAAGAATGTTATGTGTGATTTTTTGGTTCATGAGGTTGGTGTCATGGAGAGAAAGTATTGCGAGTCTTCGAGGAAAAGTGAGTTACAGAAGAGTTTGCTTGAGGTGCTGGAATCTGAGAGACTTGTTTTGTTGAATGAGAATGCTGGTTTGAGCTATAGAGTTAATAGTTTGGTTGAAGAGAATAAAGAGCTTGCGTCCGAGTCGGTTTTCATCAAGAGAAAAGCCGGTGAGTTAGCTAAGTGTGTACTGAAGATGAGAGAGGATCATAGAGTTTATCTATTGCATAGGAAAATTGAAGATCTTCAAGGACAGATACATGGTTTGGAGAAGAGGAACAAGGAGTATTATGAGAGACTTTTGAGAAGAGAGAGTCAAGAAAATGGCGGTTGTATCGGCAACAAAGGGAAGAATGGCGGTGAAGGGATAGCTTTGGAAGTTCATGTTCAAATGGAGAAGCCTAGAAGGTTTAAATGGAAAGAAGAAGGAAATTCATCTAGGAAGAATTTTGCTGGGAAGAAAGGTCATAGTTTGTGGAAAAAGTTGAAGAACATGGACTTGCTGCTGTGTGGGACAAATCCAACTTGCGCTTGATCTTTATCAGACGGTTCAGATGTGGCCGACTACGTGCAATCACGTGGTTTTTAGTATTCACCAAAGATTTATATGTATACTTTTTGGCTCTTAACACTAGCACTAGTAGATTTCTAGGTTACTAAGCATGTGTTTGGTTTTGCGATAGACTCTAAACTCACGTCCAACCATGCTTTTGCTGCGATTTCTACGAAGCTATAAAATCAAGCTTTTTAAGCTATGGTGTATATTTTAATATGAACTCTAGCTAAGCCTTTTGATAAAACTAATTGTAGATTAGTTAACATCAGCTAGAGTCAATACTTTTGCCTCTAGTATTATAGCTGGTGGTCTAATTCTTGCTTTGTTGTTTTTGTTAAAAGCTTTGCTTAACAAGACTATGTAATGCATCATCAACAATGATATGTATGAAGTGATTAGCCTTAATGTTGAATGCACTTTTGTTTCAACTTTATAAATTTGAAACTTAATGGAAGTTAAATTTGTATTTTTACCATATCCGGATTGGTTTGAGCTGTTTGAAATGCTTTTTTTTATGGAGGTTTCATTTTCAAACAAAATGCATATTTCAATTTTCAACCATGTTTTGCATGAGCTAAGCAATTACATTTATTATGGACCATTGTTTTGGCTCATTTCAAATTATTATTGACCTTTGTTTTCAATTTTGAAATCTTATCAGGATAGACACCAAACATTTATTTTGAGGGTGAAACCATGTAGGAGTATGGTCAAACAGACGAAAATGGGTCCTCTCATGTTTATCTATAACGTCTCTCATGTGTTATCAATCTCACCTTTGAATAGACAAATGTGAGATGAGTTTTTAATATAGAAAACGGAGTAAAACAATCAATGGTGAAATTGGTAGCACATGAGAGAACTTTAAAAGAAAAAAAACCGAGATAAAACATACTTGAGAGAATTCATTGAGGTTCATAACACAATAATATGAAAATTATTAATGAAGTTTATTTAAGAGGTTAATGTTTTCTAATAAATATTCTTTCATAGTCGACCTCAACTCAAATTCCTACTTGTATTCTTAAAAGTTCCAATTATTTACAACTCAATGACTAGTTTTATATTGCACAAAGTGTTTTATAATGCACATATTTATTTTCACTATTAAATCAATAAATCTTACCATTAAAAACAAAATATGTTGAAGCTTTTTTGATCAAATGATGAAAAATAAACTTATGCGTACAGCCTATTTTATTTGTGTATCATATAATTAACCCAAAACAATATAATGATGACAACAAAAGTTAACACGATATGAGTACCTAATTTTATGAAACCAGTGTGATGTAAGCTTCCAATGTATGTTAATCATGTTTTTTTTTTTGTTTTGAGCAAGTTAATCATGTTGTTGGAAACGTTTTATAATTATTCTATGCTCATTTTCTTCAGATTGAAAGTCAAAAAGGGAGACAAAGTGTGTCTTCAATGTAACCAATGTTCATGCATGTGTAATCATGGTCTACTTTTGAGTTACTACTTCCATTAATGTGATAATGCAAAGGCAGAAATCCAATCCTTCTGTTTCAAATATAAACATAAAAAATATTCAAATATAAACATTAAAAATATCAAAATTGTTTTACTAATACTATAATTAATGCAGTTATTCTAAATTTACCCTCGAATTAATTTTTTTATTTTTTTACCATTGAGTACCTAATTATATAGGAATATGACTCATCTAAAGTGAGTAGTTAAAAATATTAATAATTAGGAGGATAAATTCAGAAGATCGGTTACATGGTTAGTTAGTTAGTTGGTAAGTTGATATTTCAACAAACTCGCGATTTATTATAATGTACTTGTAATATTTACCATTGATTTGTTAATCAATGCTAGTTCATACTACTTACTGTATGTTATAAAATTAATGTTCGTTTCAGAGGTTTCGGATCAAATCTTATGTTATTGTAATTTGTATAATTGAAATTGATGTAAGCTTGCAATGTGTGTTATCATGTTGTTGAAAAAGTTTCTTAATATTCTATGGCCATTTTCTTTAGAGTGAAATTCAAAGAGGGAGACAAAAATGGGTCTTCAATGTAACCAATGTTGAAGTGTAATCATGGACATGGTCTACCTTTGAGTAACTATCGCCATTAATGTGCTATATGCAAAGGCAGAAATGTAAACTGTCGGTGACAGTTTATGGTTGGGATGACTTCTTGATTTCAACAACTGGTCGGGTGGAAAAACAGTTTCATGTTGGTGATTTTCTTGGTAAGAGTAGAGTTTCACATTCATAAATGGATTGTGTTTGTTCATGCGTATGAACAAAGATACTTGTTTGAAGACTTTGAAGTGGGTGCTAAACACGATTTCGAGCAAAATGGCAGCATATATATTGTTGGATTTATCTCGATGAATATTTTTACAATATTAAAACTTTTCAATTTTTTTTTTACTAATAGATAATTAAAGATATTAAATGTTGAAATTGTACATTAATACGTGTGAAACAATCAACTTCGTCGCTTAGTATGAAATGGTGAAATAAGTTTATTGTTTCTCTAACATACTCCGCGCAACCAACAAAGGTTGAGTCTTATAGAAGCAATTTGTCTCCTATAAAGTGACGAACTAAAACTTGAATCCCTAATAAGAGGTGTCATATTTAGTGTTTCCAAAGTATCATTAATATGATTATATCTATTAAAAAGAACTAGTGAGAAACCTAAAATAAGAGTGTGTTATTTACAAAAGACTATCATCTTGATAAACTTGAAAAATTTGAGTGCAATTTCATTTTTTTTATGTAAATAAACATTACATTATGCTATGTTTGGATATGGGAAGTAGGAAAGAAATAATAAAAAGGTGCAAAGAAGTAGGAGAGAAGAGACAATAGTGAAAGTTGGGTAAGTTTTTAGGATGTATGGATTAAGAGAGAAAATAAATAAGTAAAAGAGGAAAACCAAAAGTAGAGTTCTTTGTTTTTTGATAAAATGGAAAAATAAATTAAAGAAAAGGCACATATGTTCCTATATTAAATAAATTAAAAAATACATATGGAAAAGTTGTATTGAAAATCTGGGGTAAAATTGGTATGTACAAAAATTAATATTCTACCTCATTTATGAATTGATAATGATTTATTTTTCATGGGTTCATTGTTCTTTTAAATCTCTCTCTCTCCCCACTATTTTTCATGGATTTAAATGGCACAAGTGTCTTAGCTTTGATCACACATAAGTTCACATAATAAATGAAATAGACAGGGACAATCTAAGTAAAAAGAAATTGATGGAACCTATAAAAATAATAATTAATGAATCACACAACAAATTCAAACTGAAAACAACCACTGTAAGATAGAATCCTCTACTTGTTTAGCACAGTCAATTTCACCTATTACAAGGGTTAAAATACAAATACAGTAGAGTACTAATTTAAGGTAAAAAACACTTGTTTATGTGTATAAATAAGATTAAAATAAAATAAAATTAATGTACATAAACTTTTTGGATTTGGAAATTTTCCCCTACAAAGCAAATGCTAGCATCACAAGGCATACAATCTTGTTGAAAAATTATGAACTTACCCCCTATATTGAAAGTGTCCTTCATTAAGGGTGAGTATGTAGGGTTATACTTGTGTTAATCACGTGTTTTTGTTTCATCATTGTTGTTCTTGTCGGTAACGACATTTAACTTCTTCTCCCTCTAGAAACTTCTCCACGGCATCCGAAGGAAGACCGATCATCTCTAATGTTTTTTCCCATACTTCATGTGATGTTTGAAGATTGTGTGCTTCTTCTGACGCATTTGCAGGACGACAATCATGAGAAATATACGGACAAACAGGCCATTCATCTGATTTCAACAATTCACAATACTCTGAAACTTGAGGATCAGTTGCTGCAAAAAGAGTACTCCTAGAACCTGCATTGCAGCAAAATTGATGTATCAACTAGCATGAAGAGACAAAACTCAATATTCTTAAGTACTTCTAGAACCAAAACACTTCAAATCAGTGTCTTCAATCACGGAAAATAGCGGTTTGTTCAAATTTCGCAATGGTCCGGTGCTATAGCGTTGCTATAGCCACTAATCAACAACACTTTATTGTACTAAATCACATATCGTGAAACAATAGCGGTTTGATTAAAATCTGCTATGCTATTATATAGCGGTTATTCATTGCTATAGTGCCGCTATATATCTACTATTTGACAAAACTGCTTGAAATACTAAAAATTTGGTATATTATTGAATTATGATGTGAAGGAACAGTAAAAATATATATAAACACAATGTTTGAGAGAGATAACAGTTGTATCTACTCTATTTATTGGAACAATCAGATCAAGAATAAAAGAAAAGAAGGAATAAATTAGGAAATATCAATTACATTCAACAAAAGCAATGAATAAACATACCTTCTTGAGCATTAAAGATGAAGTAAGGTATCAAATGATATCCAGTTTGAACAGATTTTGGAAGATCCCTTGCCTGCATAGATGAAGTTGAAACTATTAGCAACGTAGAAATCTTAACAATGCAGTAAAAGTAAACCAGCGAATCAATAACTAAAAGTCCAAATGTTTAAAATTACAATTTCTCCACATTCACCAGAAATTATATGGTAAAATTATCCAAACAAGATGAA
>Ga0315913_1007452_pt1 | contig 13124 bp, 10 predicted proteins | sample MpolsnodulesMG_FD_207736 | JGI IMG/M metagenome (GOLD analysis project Ga0315913, IMG submission 207736) | Medicago polymorpha root nodule microbial communities from Los Angeles, California, United States - small nodules | ecosystem: Host-associated > Plants > Roots > Nodule | place: USA... | reverse complement strand
GTCCAGCCATAGAGAGAGAAGAAGAAGAATCGCAGATGTGGGGGTGAAGCCCAGAAAGAGAAGTGATGGTGAAGCCCCCGCAAATGTTTTCCTAATATGAGGGCAAAATGCACAGTTTACAAAAAACGTAGGGGTGAATGTATAATTGTATGGGTGCATGGTAAAATTTCCAGGAATGCAATGTGGGAATTGGACTCAAGCCCACGCTAGGCGTGAGGGTGGGTTTTGAAGTTGGTTTTAAAGTAGTTTGTAGTTTATTATTTGTACCACATTGCTCAGATTTCCGTGTTGTTAAGTGTATAAATATGCTTGAGTACCTTCATCCTTTGAGTTAGTTTTTGAGATGAGATTCAAACTTATTTAACAAATCCTACTCTAATTAGTTTTTTTAGAGGAACCTCCGTGAATTTCAAATTACCATTTATCTTTATTTAAACTAGCAAAAAGTATAGCACTCATGTGCCCCTGTTTCCGCTCGCTAACGCGGAAAAATTATGAACGGTTTTATATATGAAATTTTGATTTTGATTAAAATTATAACTATAAATATTGTGAATTTCAAATTATAACAAACCCAAAAAATCATGTTTATCTTTTTCAATAACAATAATAATTTAACAAATATAATATAAATCCTTATCTTTTTCAATACCACCAACAATATAAAATTAATATAGGAAAATTTGTTTAAGGGTATAATTGGAATTATAAAAAAAATCAGCGCAAAATCTATATCCCGTTCATATATAATATTGATAATGTTGTTTGGGCTACCGAAAAGAAGATGCATCTTGTTGATATAGATAATGGCAAATCATTCTTATAAGTCTTCCTTCAACCATGCAGTCTCATACTTGCACTCCCCGCCTTTGTCAGCCTCGAGTGTTACATGCACACCAAGCGGAGGTGTTACATGCCCACCACCTTCCGCTTGGTTCGTCCTCGAACCACATCATACTATGATAGATGTGCTCTGATACCACTTGTAACACCCCATATTGCTTTACTTGCACGACTTCAAAATCCCTCTCATCCCGATGTAATTCCGTTTTTCCTAGAAGTTGTAGGAGCCGAACCACTCCCCTCCCTTGTCAGCCTCGGATGTTAGATGCCCACCAAGAGGAGGCATTACATGCCCACAAGCTTCCGCTTGGTTCGTCCCTGAACCACATCGTATTGGGAGAGGTCTACTCTAATACCACTTGTAACATCCCAAACTGCTTTCAAGATTGTCGACTGACCCCACAAACCAGCACAAGTCTTTTCAACGTGTTTTGTCCTATCCCACACACTTTTCAGGAAACTTCCCATAAGGTCACCCATCCCAAAATTGCTCCAAGTCAAGCATGCTTAACTGTGGAGTTTTTATGGTTTAGGCTATCGAAAATAAGATGCATCATGTTGATATAGGTAGTACCAAACAATTCTTATAAGCATTCCTTCAACCATGCAGTCTCATACTTTCACGGCTTCAAGATCCCTCTCAATCCGATGTGATTCGATTTTTCCTAGAAGCTTCCAAGAGCCGGACCACTCACCACCCTAGTCAACCTCGGGCGTTACTTTCCCACCAAGCGGAGGCGTTACATCGCTTACTTGAAAAAATTAGTCGTTGGTTATATCCTCTTGTTTTTAGGGATCTTTCTTTTTCCTTGTGTTTATTTTCTTTATCTTTGACAAGGAGTATCAATCTCTAGGGAGATGGAATGTAGAATTTAGTTATTTATCTTTTTTTATAACATTTATTTTTGAAAAAATATCTTTTTTTGTAACATTTCTTTTTGAAGAAATATCTCTTGAAATGTTTGCAAGTTATTCCTTTTGTTCATTTTCATTAAAACAACATTGATGGGACTAGCCACGTGATTATTTGGGTTGGAGTTTTCTAGGTTTTGATATGAGACACTAATACTTGATGTTCTGATTTGAATTTTATGGGTTTGATGAAAAATATGATGATGGTGAAGATGATGAACATATGAAGAAGATGAATATTTGTTTTTTTAACGATAAAAATTATTTATAATAAAAACTATGACTAATGATTATGCGTGGCAAATCACCTCAACGCTTATTTAATATAAAAAAAATGAAAAAGGGACTAACTTGTACATGTTTTAATAGATAAAAGATTTGAATAGGACAAAAATAAAAGAGTAGTGATATTTGAACAACTATTTAAGATAACTTTTGTGACAACTTCTTTTTTCTCACTTTTCATTGGTCGAAAACAATGGAGAGAGAAAAAGGTAGAGAAAGAACAAAAGCATAATGTAAGTATGATGGAAAAAGTTGTCAAAAAATTGTCATAAAGTGGTTGTACAAATATCATTTCTATAAAAAAAATTCAAGTGTTACAAATAAATAAGGTAAAAATTTGAGTGGGACAAAAAGATAAAAGACTTAATTCTGACAAATTTATTTTTAATCGAGTACTCAGACTTTTAGTACAAAATTACGAGTTTCTATGTATACCTCCCTTTTTCCTTCATTGAATCTCTTCTATTGTTTTTTTTGAATCGGCCAATATTATTCACGTCGAGCAGTACTAATAACAGTACCACCCGTGGTAACGAAAAGAAAAATACAAATGCAACCACCAATAAACAAAACACTTACTAGAAAAGTACCCACAAAAGTCCAATAAAATGCAACCACCAATAGGCTAGTTATGATGCTAAAGTATGCAAAAAGGACAGAAGCACTAATACTACCAAAGCACTAAGTCACTTCCAAACCCAACATGGTATACCCAGGCTTCAACACCAGCACACAAAAACAAAACAAGCCTAACGCCCCACCACTAACACCAACATAAAAACCAAAACTCTATAATTGAAAGCAAACAGCCACCAACAGAAGTGAGCACACTCAGGCTTCGCACCAACAACCTCTAAGCAAGCTAAAACCATTACCTCCTCAAGCACTCTTGTGGATTCCAACTCCACTCATAATATAGGCAAGTTTGCATAGAAAGTCTACTCAAACTCCACCTCCACGACATCACCATTATTTTCGGTAATAAATCATCAACATATTTCACTTCATTCCGGAAAATTATGTGATTTCTCGCTTGCCAAATCACCCAAATGGTAGCATGCCAAATGATCCACAACCCCTTACGAATCCTCTTATTTCTTCCTTCATTACTCCAACATGCCCAATGCACAAACAAATTTGGTGGAGTAATGAAAGAGAAATCAAGCCATTTCAATTGAATCTCTTCTGTTAATAATATCATACACAACTAGATATTTTAAATTGAGCTGCTTATAGAAAACATTTTTTTAAATGCTTAGAAAACTTTTTGTTTGAAGCAAAATGCAAGTTGGTAGAATTTTATTTTAGCTATGGAAAGAGATTGCAATGAAGTTTCAAATTCTTTATTTTTTGTTTGTGGTTTTTTCCTTTAAAAATAGAAAAAATTGGGTCCAAAATCAAACGACACAATAAAAAAAACCCAGTTGGATGAACTTATCAAAAGCCCAAAATAAAAAAAATAGAATAAGAATTTCTTTTCTCACCCTCCGTCCTCGTGTGTCCTCCAAAATTTCAGTTTTACCCCATTCAGATTATGTAATCAGAAGCCAGTTTTGGTATTTTCGGATTAAATAATCTAAATAACAACCAGACTCCAACAAACAGCAAAAAATGCATGTATATCTATGTATATTTAACAAATATTCACAAAGTACAAGATTTAACCAACAAAAACATATATAGTTATATCAAAAAATAATTATATATAAAATTAGTGTTTGGTTCCATAATGATATACATTTGAACTAATCTTAGGCAAGGTCTATGTTACCCCAAGCATCACTTTCAAGACTATTATTATTTTCAGCTTTTACTCTATCTACACCATTCTCATCATCTACTACCTTCTTATTATCTTTATCCTTCTTTAGGTGTTCAATTATCACCACATCATCGTCTCCGCTCCGACTATCACATTACCCGCAACACAACTTAGTTTATTATAACTAATCATCTTATGGATATATCTAAACTCATAAGGCCCTGCACCATCTCTACGGTGGCGATCTCATAGTTGAGATGTGGTAGAAATTGTTGTTGGTGTTCTCTGTTGCGGGTTGCTTTACAGGTTGTTGTAATCACTCCTTCCAGCGGGATTAAACCTCTTTCGTCGAGCTCTCGTTGTTGCTTGGTCGTCGCAAGGTTCGTGTCGGATGTGGGTTGTTCGCAGTGGTTTGTGCGGTGGTCTGCTCCAGGTTGCTATCAGATTGGTTTGGTGGTAGATTATTCTCGATGGTTTTGTGTTTTGTTTGCCGGGTTTTGTTTTGTTGGTTGCCGTTCGTTTGCCGCCGGCGGCTTTTGTTTGTGTGAGGCTCCGACTTTTGCTGTTTTTTTGGTTCAGTGATTGGGTGGATCTAGACCGGTGACTTGTTGTGTTTCATAAACCCGAAAGAGTATGGTTCTATGTGATTTAAAAACCCAAAAGGGTTTGGCTCTTAAAACCCGAAAGGGTCTAGTTACTAACTTGTTGTGTTTGGTGGTTCATGTCTGCCTCCACACTCGTACTGAGGCTCGAAAGAGCTTAACAGTTGCTGCTTTGCTCAGGGAGTTGGCACTTGGATTGATACTGTGTTGACGGTCAGTCCATTCGCCGGTTTAAACCCTTTTTTGTTGCTTACACATTTTCGCTATTCATATTTTTTTTGTAACTTGGTTTCGCGCCCGTACGCGGGTTCGCTAGGTTGCGTCTGTGATTAGTGAATTTGTGTTATAATAGATCAGGGTGGTTACATTTGGTTTTGTATTATCACGATGTATTTCCGTTTAGGGTTGTTCCTGGATCAGGTTTAATGTCCCCCTAGTCTCTGTAACTCTTTCTTTGTTTATTCAATTTTATTTTCTTTTGAAAAAGAAAAAAAAAACTCAAGTTCTTCTAAACTTTAAATATTCCTTTCAATTTAATTTCAATTCATAAAATTCTCTATTAATTATTTTACTTTCTCATAAATTTAAATTCTAAGTCATTTCAATTATGCAATTTAGTTTTCAAGTCATTTATATTTTTTGGTCTTTTAAATTAAAGTTTATTTTTTACATTCATGTTTATTCAATACAGTAGTCATTTCAATTCAAGTCATTTTAAGTAAATTGACCTTAATTAAACCATTTCATAGCTAATTTTGACCATAAGACCAGAATTCAATTCAAAAATATATTAATTTGTTTAGACTTTCTACACTCATGCTGATTAAACATTTATTAGTATTTCAAATTTGATTGTCTTTTTTTAAACCAACAAGACTCATAAACACTTGTACATGTGGAATTGACCATTGTACCATGCTCTTATATGTTGTTGTTTGTATTGAATAAATTACTTGGCAATATATACAAGATAAATATTTGTATTTATTCCCCAAAAAAGTTTTGTATTTAATATTCATAATTAAACTGACCTATACAATTAAAGTTAAGTCATCAAAATAGTTTATTAAATTATCGTCAATTTATTAATTAAATTAAGTTATTATTATCCAAATAAAATATTTTCTAAACAAAATGAATTTAATTGAACCAACTAAATTATAAAGAATTTAAATTTATTAATTTTCTTTTAATCAAATCATCTAATATACACCTCGGGATTTGAAATGTCGATGGAAGTTCATACGATAATTCTGTTATAGCAGGTTACGGGGGAGTTATTCGAGATTATTAACAGGAGTGGATAGTAGGATTCAATGAGCATGATGAATATGTTGACAGCCTACATTTTGAACTCCTATCAATTTTGAATGGATTATTAGTAGGGTGATGTTATTTATAGCGAAAATATTTATAACGAAGGCATTGTGAATTGTATATGACCATTAGGTCTTGGAATGTAGCGAAATTCATGGGTGGAACTTGCAATATTAAAGGTTCACTACAATACAATTATATTGTGATGTCTCTCGTGAGCATTTATTCGCTCAAAGTAGCATTATTCTTATTAGTGACTTGGGATATTGAAGTCAACTATATATAAGATTGCATTCAAGCGTTGTCATTGATTCAAGACTCAACAGCACCTCGACCACTTATATAATCTAACATAATTGATAAGGAGCTTTTTTCTAGAGATTGGTTAGTCTCATTTACATAAACAGAAGGTAACTAATGTCCAAATATGGCAAAATTGAGTGCTCATGCGATGAAATGTATGAGATTTTTTCCCAAACTTCCAATTTGTGCACATTCTCTACTAGTGTCCTATGTTATGAGAATTCAATACACAAGGACATAGTTTGTATGGTTTTAATGATGTTCTGTAATTATATGCTTGCCGTAGTGAATATTGTGAATTTATATTTATGTCAACCACTTTTGTATCTTTTTTTTATAATATATTTTGGGTTTTAAGAAAAAAAAAATGCTAAATGACACGACAAATATTTTCGTGCTACACACACGAATGTGGCAACAACCTCCATATATAAGGGTTTCTCTCTATTTCTAGGTTAGGTTTTCATCTTCATATCATCCTTTTATATTTTCAATCGATATTGAGACCTCCTTTTATAACTGTTCAAGTAATTAACTTAGCTAGCCATGCACTTCCTGTAATGGCACTTCTATCCTCTCACCTTTGTTGTGCTTCATCGCTTTGATCTTTCTCTTGCTTAGATGAAACAGTTTCATTCTTTATACGACCATAAATGACAGCAAGAATAGTGGGATGCAAAAAAACAGTGAGATGCAAAGACAATTTCTATGACAAAGATGACAACAAAAGTTGAGGTGATGTGCATGCGGTTGACGGTGGTACTAGAATCATATGCTGCCACGATTATGAGGATCAATTTTGGAGCATTTTTTATTTGCCTTTCTCTTTAATATTAAAATAATAATTAAAACAAGCCTATAAAGTGTGTTTGTAAATCAAGCATGTCTTCGTGTGTTTTGCAAGACAAAAGCTTCGTGCTATATAGCACTCCTCGAAAAGAAAATGATGGAAAGTAGTGATGGTATCAATCTAATGTATACATTTGTTTCTTGGGTTTATGTACCCTTGCTTTTCTGTATTTTTTTTTTATCATCTTAGTAAAATTGTGTATTTTTTATCTTCATTTAGAAAATCAGTAAGATTTAATTAATTCCCGGGGTATAGGAACATCGTCTTTCACATCTCAACGTAACAAATTACTTATGTCATTTCCCTCATTATCTGATTTTTCCATAACAACAATAAATCCTAGCTTCCTCACTTCATCTTGAACCTATGTCAGTAACTCATCTTGTGAAGTAAATTTTCTATTAGTAGTAATCTGCATAATGTAATCAATAGAAGGATTACCAACCGGAGATGGAACTCCCTTTTGGCATTACCAAAAGGATTATTAACTAGAGGTGGAACCTCATCTTTGGCATAACCGAAAGGATTATTAACTTAACTAAAGTTGGAAACTTGACTTTCGCTTTGTCGAGATCATCTGACACTTGAGGTGCAATGTTTGGCTTCACATAAACAAGGGTTACACAATTGGAGGTGTGATGTGAGGTGTTAAATCATATCTATATATACATGTATTCTAACCTACATTTTGCTTATGTGTCACCTCACCAATGTCTCCCTTTTTAACTATTTCCTTATATGCATTCTCTCTCATTATAGGCTACACTTTGCTTATGTGTCACCTCACCAATGCCCTTATTTTATAATTTTTATTTCTTATATGCATTCTCCTTTTGCCTTTTTATTATTTATTTGTTTTTAATTTTGTTAATTTATTCATTGCTTATTATTATGTCTCCTAATATTGTCAGTTACACATACACAAAATATTTAAGCCACCATATGTATTGAGGTGTATATTAAATACAAAATTTCCTTAGTTTATTTTCGCAATAATATGAGAATCCCCTAAATTTTGGTCAGAAATTGGTCTATATTTTTTAAATTTTTTGGCAAAAGTTGGTCACCCCTGAAATTTTATCATCGATATTTCTGTATGTTTATATGTTATATATTTATTTCATATACAATGAATTATGGCAATCTATGTGTACCTCTCATTTACCAAAAATCATTTACTTATTTTTTTATTAATGATTGCCAAAACTTGAATGATTATGTTGTAGTAATGGTCAGTTACACATCTTACTTATTACCTTTATTATAAGCGGCTGACAATTATATGTGTAACTCCTTTTTACCAAAATTATGTACCTGTCAATTATTTCTTATTGTAACTCCTTATTTAGTCATCGTGGGGACGAGTTAATACAACAAAAAAAATGCCCACTACATAAAATTTTTCAATTCTACATTCTTATAGGTTACGGTTTTAATATACCATGCCACACAAAAGTAATGGTCACAATAATCAAGGTTCACAAATTTTTTATTTATATGACAAAGAATGCAATATAAATATAAATAAATAAACAAATAACAAACATGCAAGGTTACAATTTCGATTTGTGCCTCTTCACATTCCTTCACATAAAGCCTAAAAATATGTTACAGTTAAACCATTTCAATGACAGTATTTCCCTCGCACCTATATAACCAGCACTGGTGTCGTTCCTTTTCCACCCATTCTGTCACATCTATCTGTGTAATTTCATTGATTCCCGCATACTCTCTTTGCTTCCCTACCATGTCTGCTATTGATGTCATTGGAACCAAGTAAACCACTTTCCTGCACTTTTCCTCTGCCATGTTAAATAAAAGCTTTAATCTAATCTTTTTTCATGTTCTTTACTTTTACAGGGTCGGAGAAGTCAACAGCAATGGTGTGCATACCTTTCTCAACAAACTCTCCAATGAGCTCATGTATCCCGTGGAATTTCTAAACTCCTTAAATATTAATGGATTTCCAAGACATTGTTTGGAGCTTAAAGAAGGAATGCCTATTATGTTATTGAGGAATATCAATCCGGCCTTAGGAATGTGTAATGGAACAAGACTTATTATTACGCATCTAGGAGAGCAAGTGATAGAAGCTAAAATAATTACAGGATCTAACATTGGTTCAAAGGTACTAATCCCCAGAATTGTTCTTACTTCTAACGACTCTAAGTGGCCTTTTTTGTTGCGCAGGAGGCAGTTCCCAATTAAGGTGTGCTATGCAATGACAATAAACAAAAGTCAAGGTCAGTCATTAAATTATGTGGGATTATATTTGCCAAGACCTGTATTTAGTCATGGACAACTATATGTTGTCTTTTCAAGAGTGACTTTCCCAGAGGGTCTGAAAATTCTAATTGTTGAGCGTGATGAGAATTATGTACAATACACGAAAAATGTAGTGTACCATGAGGTATTTAGTGGTCTTCCTCAATGTAAATATATTTGATGCACTATTTTCAAATCTATCTATCATTGTTAACTAACACACTTCGATTAGTGCCATAAATTTTTTACAATAACAACCGTAAATCCCAAGCAATCGGACTTTTTATAGGACAATCTGAACTTGGGGACCTTAATAAACTACAATCCTTCAAACACAAAATCATTTCAATGGTAAAAAAACTTATTAATGGTTAGAGCCATAAATTTCTATCTACATATCAACTAAACGCATAAATGTTTCCAAATGAGCAGCCAATGTTAAATCAATAACTAAAATTAACATATCAATTGATCAAAGTACCTTATGTGAAGCAGCCCACTGCTAATTGGCAAATAGTTTCAATGGTTCAACTCAAAGACCTAAAAAAACAACACATTTCATTTCAACAATGACTAAACTGAACTGACTTCAACAAATTAAGAATACATCTAGAAAATAAATTAATATAACAAACAACATTTGTGCAACAATAGTAGGAGGATGATTGTCGCCGATCTCAGCAACAGATTCAAGTCGGAGCTCAACGGAAAGTAACCCACAAATAAAGAACAAAATAGAAAGAAGAAGGAACCGATTCAGCAAAAAAGGGATGGGTTTCTTGCTCTTACCAAACGATTACATGTTGAGATAACCTTCTTCTCGGTGCTCAACAGTTCTGCAGTGGAAACATGGTTCGTTTCGCTCGACGGCAACGGAGAGCCATCTACGATAATAACACCGCCGACATCGTTTATGATGGTGAATACGGATCAAGGGTTGATTTATCCTTTGAAATTATCAATGATAACATGAAGAATTTAGGTTGGGTAGAAGGATTTTAGGATTCAAAAAATTCAACATTTTTAGGGATTGAATTGTGTGTTTTTTTTTCCGATTCTTTTTATGCTCTTCGCTCAGGAAAAAAACATCCTATACTGTTTTTTTAATGTCAAAAACTGCCCTTTACCTGAACTCTTTTATTTGTTCGTATCTTACTTACTATCTTTACTTAAATCTTTATTTCATTTTTTTTGTCGAGTACACTTTCATTCTTTTCATTTGTATCCACTCACACACATTAATCAACTTTAAATATGGTTAGTGTAGATGTGCTTTTGATTCATCAAACCTAACTCCAAAAATATAAAATAATATTTGCAAAAATAATCTTATTTTAAAAAAAATGTACAACATTTCTTTTATTTATGTTAAAAAATTTAATCAAACCCGTGCAACGCACGGGTTGTCTCCCTAGTGGGATATTAATGGGAGCATCCATATTTAAAACAATGCAAACTATATTCAAAAAATTGCTTTGTTTTTGTAGATGCATAATTTAGATTATATAATTTGAACGGCGCGATATATATATATAAGGACATTTCAGATTATATAATCTAAATTAGTTTTTTTCAACAAAAAAAGGATGAATTGCCAAATGAGGGTTGGAGATGGAGAAATACACATTTCGAATTTAATAGTTCAAAAATAGTTAATACACTTCAGATTATAAAATTCGAACAAAGTAAAATGGTCAAGTAGAAAAGTATGCGATAAGTACATAGGATGAGAAAAAATTTCCTGAATAAAAAAGGAAGGGGATTCCCAACAAAATGGCCTTCAAAGTCCCCAAATCAATATTACTTTTTCTTGATCAAAAGTCCCTTTAAAACTTCCTCTCTTTTATTTTTGGCAGAATTAAAACTTCCCTTTGTTTTCTTAACTTATGGATTCCAAACGCCAGAAGAAAATAAACAAAAAATGACTCATTGACATAAGTAGGGACATTACATAATATATGTAGGGGTTGAAGTTCAAACTTCGGACTTTCACTTTTTTATTTTAAAAAATGAATTCTTAGCCATTAGACTACTTGACCAAAAGAAATAAAAATAATATCATTTACTCTTTTTTTATAAGAAAAATACCAGTTACTCTAATAATTTCAAATTCATTTTTTATTGAAACTGTTCCCTCATCTTAAAAAATTGAAAAATTAATAAAGGGAAAAACTTCGGACAGTATGATATTAAATAGAGTTGAATTTGGTATTGTAATGGTATCGGCCTGAAAAGGCCAAACCTAGTTAATAAAGGTATGTTGATGATCATTTTATAACGGTCCAAGAGAGTATTTAAACATTTATCTTAAAAGTTTTCAAGGCTAAACTCTAATTCGGTAAATAAGTTTTGTAATAAGTGCATATATAAGATAAAAATTTCAATTTTTTTACTCATATTTAGCCGCCAAATCTTTTTTTATTAATACAGTGAGATGAGATGATATAATCAACTACTTAAGCCACTCTAGTACAGCAGCCCTTAAAGCATAATAATAAAGAACATGTAGAAACATTATCACAAATCAAAAGTTAGTAGAAAATTGCATGTTTCATGCATGGCTTACCACTTCAAAAATAGACACACATGCACTATATATAAAGTAGTAGTGAAGACATATAAATGAATCTTATTGAGCAGACGCAATCACAAACAAATTGCTTTCTGCATACTCATATAATATGCCAAAATAGTATAAGCTCTTTATTGGGAAGCTCCACCAATGGCCAAAGGCAAAACTGAATTAGAATGGCATCTAATATTTGTCGGATATATGCCGCTGATTTCATCAAAATATAAGAAAGTAATGTTTGTGGTCAGGAATCATATTTATACAATGGAGTAGAAACAATATATTGCCTTTTTATTTTTTTAATATAAACATGGTTCTCCATTTTGGATTTTTGACCACAAATTTCTTCTATTTGGAATTTTAGTACTAATTTCTCAGTTGATGGATTCCTCTCTTAACTAATGTAAAACATGCTTAATAGAATAGTAGAATTGTTTTTTAATTTGCAAAGGTTAGCATTGTCAGTATTTTATTTTGAGGATGAATATCAAATCATTGAGATCCTACTTACATATCTCACTTCAGACCATCCTTATATTCTAAAATAATAGCAGATCTTACATATTCAATCAAGTGTTTTGCAATGAAATAGTTTGGATCTTTGACTTTAACAATTTTTTATATGTTTTATTTATGTTTTTAATAAAACTCCAAATTATTATGGTCACTTTACTATTAAAATTGCAGGGTTAAAATAATAAAAATAATTAAAAATTAAAAATAGTACTTGATTTGAAAGAAACACAAACCGTACAAGTTGGGGTATTATTAGAAGAATAATTATTGGTGGACAACCTTTTTTTTATAGCACTCATAGGGCCAGAAATGAGTCGAGTCGAATCGAAACTGTTTGAGCTCAACTCGACTCGTTAAGAATTGGCTCGATTCGAACCTCGATTCGAGTTTGACACGAACTTTTTTTTCAACTCAAGTTCGACTCGTTTAAAGTTCACGAATAGTTTGGTTCGGCTCATTAGGTTCAATTCGTTTGTTCAAAGCACATAACTTTAGATATGGAAATCAATAAAGCCACTTGAACCACATAACTCAAAAGTCAAAGAATTTAAATTTTTGACACATAAATATATTGAAATTTATACCAATTTTTAATGAACTCGATGAGGCTATTAGTACATTTAGTAATTAACAGCGGTATGCAACCACCAAATCCAGTTTTGCCTTCTTGTGTCATGTGTTTCTCTTATTATCGTATCCTCCATTTTTCATGCATGTTCCGATGTGGGACTATTTTAGTTTTGAAATCCCAAGACTGTGCATTGTGTTGTCTATCAATTTTAATGTAGCTCATTTATATCATATTATTGCTAATTGTTTGTGTTAATTTTTAAAGTATTATTATATATATAATCAATTATCTAATTTTGTAAAATCAATTATATATATATATATATA
>Ga0315913_1007448_pt1 | contig 13126 bp, 5 predicted proteins | sample MpolsnodulesMG_FD_207736 | JGI IMG/M metagenome (GOLD analysis project Ga0315913, IMG submission 207736) | Medicago polymorpha root nodule microbial communities from Los Angeles, California, United States - small nodules | ecosystem: Host-associated > Plants > Roots > Nodule | place: USA... | reverse complement strand
TTGTTCATTCCTTTTTTCCAAAGCCTTCCCCTCCCTTTCCCTCCAAACTCGCAAACAAAGCCTAAATATATTTTCTTTCACACTTTGGATAGAAAAGTTTTGATTTGAGAGAACAACCAAAGTTAACAGAGCTAAGCAGCTAATAGATGCACCAAAGCTCTCCAATCTTAATTCCAATTAGAAATGAAAATCTTGCTATTTCCGTTCATACTTTTTTTTTTATACAAGTTTTCACAACTGATTTCCATGTTAAATACTTTCATAATTGCATTAGTATGATTTTGATCTCTCTTGCATGTGTTGTAATGAATCCGATTAATACTATCTAGCTAGCTGGTAGTGTTACTTTTTATATTACTTGATCATTATACATACATAGCTCATCATAATACTATGCTCTCTTAGCTTGCTTAATGTAACATTTATTTTTTCTTTTTCCCTTTTCACACAGCTCTTTTGATTTACATTTGCAACATAATTTATCAAAAGAAGAGATTGACAACCAAAAGAACTTGAAATTCAGCTGGGATGTACCAGTTATTGGTGTCTCAAATTGCAAATGGAAAGGGACTGGCGAAAATATTTTGAAGGTATATAGTGCTATTGGTATATTCAAGATTTCTTGTCTCTGGCTGGCCTCATTTTGTAAGTTCAAAATTTAGTATAGTTTTATAACCACATGCTGATCAATATTCCTTACCATTAAGGAGAATGGTTGTCCTTGACACACAATGAAACTTCTTTTTTTTCTGTACAATGATGCCCTAGAATAGATAATGTTACGTGTTAGATGGAATATTGCACGAGGGTTATCAACTGTCTTTGATGCTCTTTACCCAAAGGTATTGAAGTAAATATAACTAACTGTTGACTATTTAATTACATCCTAATCATTTTTTCGTGGGATAAGTTTTCAAGTTGACAATAAATTGAGCCAATGACGTGTTGTGTACTGTCTATTTTAGAGATCTTGATTAGTTGTCCTTGCAGTAAAAATAAACTGTGCAGTGGTTTGTTTTGAATGGAATAAGCATCTTTTGATGGATACAACTTTCCTTTAATGTTAATTTTTCCCTTGTCCACCTAGTGGGAAAAAGGATTTGGTTGCCGGTTATTGTTTTTAATTTTTCCCCAGGCATTAACATTATGCATGTCTTGGCTTTGGTAAACTTTTATATTATCCAATTCTTTACACATCAAAGAAAAATTATAATCTTATGCTGGCTTATAAAAGATGTTCTTCTTTCAACTTCTCGCACCCGAAGTACATATAACATTCTTTGCTGCTTTCTCTTGTAGGATTTTAATATCAACTCCTGTCCCGGTCTGAAGGAAAAGTTATATGAGCATTGGATGGATGTCTCCAAGACATCTGGAGGCAAGGATATTAATTCACCAAAACAGAAGATGTTTTTCTCCCTTTGTAAGTAGATTTGAAATCATTAATGTATAAATAATTAAGTTGTTGAAATATTATATGTATTGTTGCGCTCTTTATTATTATAGCAAGATTCACTAAGTTGAGTTGGTGTTTCTTTTTTGCATTATGTTTTTGGTTGTCTGCTGTTATAGGGGATTCAGGCATTCAGTTGCACATTTGTATACGACATAATTTTAACTTTAATTTTTGTAATCCTTATACGGGCATTCACATCATTGACTTGGTTCCAGGCAGCAGCTACCGGGATATACTTTACTGTAACAAGAGACCATTCTATCTAAAAGGCCTCGAAGACACAAGCATCATGGATGCATACATAATGCATTCTGTAAGCAAATTTTCATTTTATTCTATATAATATATGAGAACTGTTTACAAAATTGCTTAATAGCTATTTTGCACAGCTCAATCACGTCTTCAGAACTAGAGATTGTGTTAAAAAGAATGATTCCAAATTGGCTAGGCTTGAAGAGGGTGCTGATACTGAGAGATTCCGAGATCAAGGTTTTACTCGTCCTAAGGTAATGGATTTTTCGTAGGTAGTGACTGTTTCCTTATGGTGGATGTTTTTCTACTATAATTGAAATTTTCACTTGATATTCCTTGAAATGAACTCTTACATAAAAGATTTACTTAAGAAATGTAAACCATACTTAACAAATATATTTTTCTGTTGCATGATCCAGGTTTTAATTTTGTTGCCATTTGCAAATATTGCATATCGTGTTGTAAAGAGGCTTATACAACTTACACCTTCGGCTTACAAGGTAGTTTAGTTTTCTATTTTCTTAATTTATTTCTAATGAAGTCAAACTAACCATGCGCTGGACTCTTGATCATGACATAATATCAATGCTTGTTCTGGACTCCGAGGTGTTGCCTCAGCCCTTAAGCTGGGCATTTGGTAGACCTTTTTCTGCGCATCATGTTTTTTAATGAAATGTCATACTGGTTAGATATGCTACAGAATTCAGTCAGTTATCCTTATTTGTGCATCTCTTTCGGGATACAAAATGTTTTTCCCTGCTTGTTCTTGTAACGAAATATTGCAGTTGTGAGAGAAGGAGAGGAGTTAACTCTAAGTTTAATTTGTATTACTTAAAAGAGTACAATTCACCAATATGAATATATATAGGTGTCCTGGTTCAGATTAATCTACCTACTGAACTTTTACAAGACAATTAGAGTCAGTTATCTATACTATATATAAAGAGAATACATAGTTTTAGGCTGGCTTTTTCACTTCCATAGGAACTATTTTGTTGGTGTCATTCAAAAAGACAAGAATTTATATTATATTCTTATATTGTTGGTGTCATTGAAAAAGATAAATTTAGTTTGTTACCATATGAAAATGAAAAATATCTATTATCTATACCTATAATTTTAATAAAAAATCAAAATAATTTTAATCAAAATTTCATAGAAACTATTGTTCGTAATTTATACGCATTATTGCAATAAAAAGAGCGAATACACGGGCATGAAGTGCCCGTCTGAATGCCAGTATTCTTATAACATTTCAAGCAGTAAATAACTGTTGCACAATGTGGGGATATAAGATTGGTTCGGTGGTTTGGGTGAGGGAGTTAAGGAGTGGAGTGATAAGGAAGTTGAGGGTCCCACCCATAACACAAAGATTTGTAGGCCACTGCAGTAGAGCAGAAGCAGGTTGAACAGCCTTCCAATGAGAGTCAAGAAGCTGTGAGCATGTGACAGTTACTGAGTAGCTAATTTCATATTTTATGATGGTAGCATAATGCAAAGCACAACAGTAGACCTATATAAGAAATAATTCTGAACATAATCAGCCCCTGCTTTTGACAGTTTACATCTTGCAACCATAGGATATTGGTTTTGCTTCAATCATGTTGGACTGTTGGCTTTGTCCAAGCGATCTCAAATACATTTTTTGCAAAGTAACATTGTGCATGAGGGGAAGATCTAACCATAAATAAATCAAATGAAATATTAATGGTATAGGTCCTGAGCAGTTTTAAAGCAGACTGAAGTTAGTATGATATAACTTGCTGAATTAGTGAAGGGTTTCCCGAGATAATAATGTCATCAACCTAAACTACAAAATAAACCACAACAGATATTTTGGAATAGATGAAAAGAGACGGACCACGTTAGCTTTGAAACCAAACTGAAGTAATGTTGAACAGACATCCAAACCGAAGTACGAGGGTCCTGTTTGAGCCCATACATAGCTTTGTTAACCCTGCACACTAGTGATTTGCCTAAAATTTCAAAACCGGAGGGTTGAGTCATGTTAACATTATCCATCTGATTGTATTACATTTGCCTAGAGCAAGATAAAATATTCTAGTATTCCTTTGTGATATTTGTGTCTGTTTTCTCAGGTCAATGTTGAGCATATGGATCGTTTTTCGGCTAAGTTTGGAGGTGAAGAAGATAAAGGTGACAAGGAAAATGGCGAGGAGCTTGAAAATGCATACCCTCAGAAACCGGATGACTATAAAGTACTTTCTCCCCGCAATAACGAGGATGACTTTATGATTGGTATCAAATTTACTAGGTAATTGCACTTCTATAGTGATTAGTATTGTTTATTCTCTTTCCTACTCTGTGACATACCGTGAAAGCTTGTAAAGTCCCCTTTCAACATCTGTAATTATAGTCATTATCCTTGTTATTTGTTGTTATTTTTTTCAATTGGTTAACCGTTAATGGATGATGATGATGATTGTGATTGTTGGTGTAAGCATAGTTTGTTTTCCAAAGTCTAAATTATATTAGCAGCTGACCTATTTTAATAACATTTTTTTTGGGAAGTTTTTCGTAAGTAGTCTTGTTACATCATATAATACTTTGTTCTGTGCAGGAAGACAATCAAGTTGTTCAGTGATTTCCATACCTCAGACTTTATTATTGCTTCACCACTTTGTTTGGTTAATGTAAGCTGGTTTTTTTTGTTTCCTTTTTGAATTTATTTTACTTCCTTTAATCAGAATTTGACTATGTAGACCCCTTTTTTTCTCTTTTTAGATTAGGGTTTTTAGTGTATAGTTCTAGCTTCTATTTTATCTTGTGTGTATGCTATGTATGTGCATAGTGTAGCTTGTTATGTCCTAAGGTTAGTGACAACTGTTGAGAGCTGTCACAAACTCCCAACTATCTGTTTATACTATAAATAGATGTTCTCAGCCTATTCAGTCCATAATAACATTTTACAAAGTTAATATCAAATTATACTTTTACTCTCTTTCTCTCTCCCTCTCTGTTCATCATTCCGTGAAGTATGAACCCTAGATCCAATTCTTACAGAGTTGTTTGATTTATTCAAGTTTACCTTAGAAATTTTTTGTTGAGACCAAGTTTCTCTGGAACCAGTGTTGAATAGTAGCCATGGAGAAGAATAACCTGTGAGATATCATATTGGCCACATCAGAGAAAACGTCACAATCGTCTAGGTAGAAGATCTATGTGTAGCCTTTGGAAACCAAATAGGCCTTGAGTGTATCAACTTTAACATCTGGTAAACATTAATTGTGAAAATCCAACAACAGCCTACAACAATTTTGTGTGGGTGGGGGGGTAATGAGGAAAGTGATTCTGATGGAGTTTATACTTTTTAAAAGTGTAATCGAAAAGATCAAGCTCGAGAGACAATGCTGGTGGGGTCTCAGCAATTTTTATCTGGAAGAGAGTCATTTCCATCACTCGCACGTTGGTGGTGAAGTGGATGTGACAGACACCGATACATCCACCTAGACTAACATGGAGGAGGTATGTTTTGGTCGAACATGTGGCAGCTCTGGAGGATAAAATTCAACTGCTACAAAAAAGTAGTTGAAGCGGTAATGTAGGTTAGATCGTGAGGAACAGTTCTTTGAAGCAAAATTGTTCAAGTGATTTTAATAAGGTGAGCATTTTTAGGTTCTGCTACCCCAATTTGTTGAGGGACATGAGCACAAGGTGTTTGATGAAGAATGTCACGAGGAGCCAAATGTTTTGAATTTATGTAAAATCACGAGCATTTAAGTGTAGATTTGAAAACCAAATTGATGTTTTCTCAATAAAGATTTGAAGAAATTTTCATTACAAAATAACCAAGTACATTAAGAATAATCATCAATAAATGTGACAGTATTTGGATGGCTGGAACCTAAAGGTTACACTATATGACCGAAACCCCACAGATCAAAATGAATCAATGCAAAAAGGAATGTAGCTCGACATTATTAGGCAAAGAGGTACAAATGTGTAGGCCAAATCACTTGTCAATACTGTGGCTGAGCTGGCAATAGTCACACTTAGGACAAGACTTGCTTATTTTTGGGATCGACCTTGATTACTACTTCAAGAGTCCAAATCAGAGGAGTTATCAGGTGCATGATATGATGCACATCTACATCTGATGGTTTTTCCAGTACACACAAGATAGACCATGCAAAGTTGAAAGTGGGTAAAATTGGAGAACCTAAAATCCGATCACGAATTGATGAATATTTTATTGGTAGTCCATACAAGGAAAACAACATGAGAAAGGCGCCGCTGCTCAATATCTTTGACTAAATAGCTCTGATGCACAGATATCATTTTGTTGTAGAAAGGGCTGCTGGAAAGCCACAAGGTGAGGATCGCAGCCTGGAAAGGTTGCAGAAAGGGCCACTGGAAAGCCGCAAGAGGGGGAAATGATGATATTTCACAGGAGAAGAAATGATCGGACATAGGAGGGCTCTTTTTTATTGTCATAGAATATTATGATGAAATGACAAAAGGTCCACAAAAACAGCTGGAACAACAAACAACTGTAAGTTGACAGAAACACCCCCCAATATATTTTAGGATGAAGTTACCAAAAAGTTAGAATTTTACGTGAGCTTTACTGTTGTGCTATCTGACCACTATCAGTAGCGCTACTCTAAACTTCAAAACAAAATGGGGTTTTGTGTAGCACCATGGGGCCTATGTTGACTACATGGATCAATGTGTTCAATCAAATCCCTTGATTATTGGGATAAAATCAAATCTCACATCAGATCCAAAATATCCTATTTACAATAGAAATATCTCAACAATAACTTTGCTGTGGAGTTTGTTCCTCAGTGTGAGTTTAAATTGTTTTTTATTAATAATCCTTATCAAGATTGTGCAATTTTGTTGAACAGTTTTTTTTTTTATGTATTGCTTATATAAGCTAACATCAGTTTGGTTTGGATATAGAAAATTGAAGAGACTGAAATCAATAAGGAAAAAGATGTAGATTTTCTTTCATCCATAGAGGTGATTGCCCTACTCTTAATTGTTATACATACTTTATTATACTATATACTTTATATTTATATCTGGGTAGGCAGATACTGTGTATTTGGATCATATCGTATGAAGTTGACAAAGTGTATGTTTTTAAGCAGGTTCTTATTATTGATCATGCAGATGTAATGGCAATGCAGGTTAGCATTGTTTGCTTAAATTATTGCAAAAAATTGACTTTACCCATGATTTGAACTACAGTAGTCCTGTTTCTCATTACTGTTGAAACTTTTCAGAATTGGTCTCATGTGCGTACAGTTGTTGAACACTTAAACCGCTTACCATCTACGCAGCCCAGAACAGATGTTATGCGCATTAGACCATGGTATATTCTATTTGCCTTTTTTTTAATGTTTCCCACTCCCTCCTTGATCAATATAAAATTTGTATGTTTGCTTTCCATTGTTGTTTTCATTTCGTTTAATTTCGCATATGGCAAAATTATTGTCACTTACTAATATTTTTTGGTGGTGGCCGGGGTTTGAACCCCGGACCTTGCATATTTTTATGCATTGTCCATACCAACTGAGCTATTACTAATATAGTGAAACCATTTGTTTTTCTTTTCTTTTTTGAAAACAAAATAATTATCTTATAGTTAAAACAAGAAAGTTAAAATATGGGAGGATGATAAGATATCCTTCTACACAGAAAATAAAAGATAAGTGTTAGAATAAGTGTTTATCAATCCCAAATAGGGGCTGGCCCTTCAAGATGCTATAGTGGGATGAGCGACCTAAAACACTATAGCGTGTTCGTGTTAGCATACTAAGTGCTCAGATGTCCATCAAGTCCACGTCACATTTTTTTGCTTTTATTAAAACTGCTTTAGAACACGAGTCAGTAGTAAAACAAACACTATTCGTGTGTTATGTTGGTATTATTTCTTCCTGAAAGACAAGAAAACTTGCATTCAGGTACCTGTGTAGGTGTGTGCAAATTAGAAAAATCATTAGAGTCAGTTTGAGGTCTGCGAGCAGGAAAGCTAGAAGTATGCATGCCACTATGGGTCAAAAGAATGCAATTGACTATAAAGTGAAAAAAAAATTTTAGGCTGAAGCTGGGGTAGTAAAATAGAGCCCATGCCTGTTGTTATGCATGCTATTTGTATTCTCTCTATCATTTCTATGCAGTTGGATGGCACAGAAAGGAGTGCCCTGCTTTTATTATAATTCATTGTGTTACAGTATCTTAGTTCATAATATCTTTAATATTATGTTAGAGTATCTTAGTTTACTTCTTAGGATTAGTTTTCATATTATTATCTTGATTTGTTTCTTGATTTCCCTACTTATTTAGGATTAGGAGTCTTGTATCCCTTTAAATATTAAATAAGGGTTAGTGTATAGTCCTGTTCTGTGTATCAAATTTGTTATCTATCATATTACACAGTAGTCCTATTTCTTCTTACTCTTCCGCTTCTATAAAAAATTTGTAACTTCAACACATTGTTTATATGTTGTATGAACTGCATGATACACTCAGATTGTTAGTGGTGACAGGGTCTGTAGTGAAATATACACCAGAAATTCAAGATTCATTCCCTAAAAAATATATATATTGAGATACATACTTTTGTATTCCTTGTTTAGGTATCTTGATGAGCAAGCCAGATTTTACAGGCAGACAATAATTCTGGGTTTTTATTCAAATCCAGGTGATGAACATTCCTTCTTGTTACCAAATATTTTAAGAACAATTCACATTTTTCACGTGTTTTTCCTTCTTTAGAGAAAACCACATGTAATCTGTATACCTGAACATGGGTCTTCCCATTCTTCTTCATTTATACTTTCTAATAAAGGCTTAATTGCATGTTTGGCCCCTTGTGTTTATTTTAGGTTTCAAGTTGGTCCCTTATGTTTTAAAAGTTTCAAGTTGGTCCCTTATGCTTTAAAAGTTTCGAGTTGGTCCAAAATGTTACTCACATTTGAATAATTTAGTCACATTTTTTTAATTTCTTGTTTGCTTTATTAAACTCAATATTATGTGACGGAAGGGACTAACTTATTCCAATGTGAGTAACATTTTGGACTCACTTGAAAATTTTAAAACATAATGGACCAACTTGAAACTTTTAAAAACAAGGGAGCAACATGAAACCTAAAATATACATAAGGGGCCAAACATGCAATTAAGCCTTTAATAAATGTGGCAGATATTAGTATGATTGAGAAGTGAATACTTCTTTGCTGCACATGGTGATTCATCCTTCCTTTGTGAAATTGGTTTTCATCCATTTGAACTTACACCACAATCATCATGATAGTATATTTCCAAGTATACAAAGTTGAAATTTTTGGGCCTGTTTGGCTAGAGAGAACCTTTTGTTTTTAGTGTATGTCTTCACTTTTGATTACAAAATTGCCACCTTGAGGGGGGATTGTTGGTTAACCTGTTGTTTATTTAATCAAGTTATATGGGAACTGAATTGTTATTAGTTTTGCTATTGACTCCTTTTTTTACTTGCATCATGGAAACATGGCCAGACATATTATAATCCCCACATTTCCTTGTTGTAGATATAAACGCTTCATTCAATCACCAGTGTTCTAATTATGAAGGGAAGGTATGTTGCATATTTGGTTGCGCTATCTATTTTCATCAGTTCATTAGAGATGTCTCATGGCTGAGAAGTTCTCAGTACATCAATGTTTTTCTCAATTTTCCCTTTCTTTTGTATTCTCTTGTTCTTAAATATACAACTCAACACATGGGCATCATTGACATGGATTGTTATGCATAGAACGTTGCCATGAAGAGTGTGGTTTTTAAGCAAGTTATACCGATCAAATTAATTGTTTCTACTTTTTACATCTTACTGTAATCAGCCTTTTTAATTGTTATTTGCAGGTGAAGTTGATGTCTGAATATAAAGGTGTTCTGCAAAAAGTACTCCCTAAAATTCAACAGGTACACTTTCTCAAAATTTCTTGCTATTTGTGAAACTAATATGCATTTTGTGCTTTTATGCTATTGTGATGCACCAAAGTTCTATTTAGTGCATGGCAGGCATTTCATATCAGAAGGAAGCGAATTAGGTTTTAGTGCATTTCGATAATCTAGTAGGCAATATTATTGCTCCTCAATTTCCTTGGATCTTATGTGATAGGGAGTGTACCAGACGTGTACTAGGAACCGCAGTCAAATGTCGGTGGCTGGGGTTGAATGTCGGTGGCATGGGTTCATGATGCTGGGTTTGGGCTTTGGTCTTTCTTATAGCTGGGTTCGGATTTGGGGAGAGATTATGGGTAATTATGTAAAATCTCAGAAACTAAACACATTTTCTAACTAACTTTTGATCTGAATTTCTGTTTTTTTTTCATTATGATTGAAAACTGTTACGATCAGTCTTATATATGAGACTGAAGGTTACCTGCTATAGCAAGTTAACCTGATTCATTACAGACAGGTGGCAGTCACTTTGACAGCTGTTAATAGCTGTCAAGTGCTAACAGATATCTAATCTATCTATTACAAGCATATTATATCTTCTTCTCTTATAAATTATTGTGATTTCAAAACAATTAGGGGCTTAAAATAATTTTAGAATTGCTAAAGTATCCATTTGTATTGTACACCACCCTAAACCATCTACCATGGTGTTGTGCATTAAAGTTACAGTTCCCATCTCATGGACGATAAATAATCCTAAACTTAAATAGCAAAGATTCATTCCGTTAAATTGCACATAACTTTTAAATTATTGCATATCTTTTATGACATGCATGGTTTATTTGTCTTCTTTTCATTACGGGGTCTGTCGAGGATGCTCACAAAGTGTTTATAAGCCCAGGGGAAATTAATTGGATTGTTGTTTGTAGTTAAATCTGACATATAGCTGGAACATGACTTTTTGGTAAACTGTGTCACAGAATTATGCTCTGTTTGCTGAATATTCATTCTTGTCATGATTAATTTGTATAATATACTAATGTTCCTTCTTTGTTATATTTTCTTTACTATTGAGTTCAGGCTTTTCATTTTTCTTTATGCTGTTTTGTCTATACATATTCAAATTATCTCTGCGGGTGTGTTCCTTACTCTTTATTCTTTTCAGCTAATACTTCTTCTATAACTTGAATCCTGTAGGTTTATGTACGGTTTATTATAGAGTCAATAGTAGATGCGGATGATGACCGTTTTAATTATTTTGTTAAGAAGGTATGTATTCTGGAATTGTGGTTTTAAAAAATTTGTGTCGAGTCCTATTAATTGTAGTTGTTCATTCTTTCTTTCTAGCAATTTGCAGTCATTGCTAGTCTTTGTCGAGTAATTTGGCTAAAGTCTGAAGCAAATGGACATATTTTTGTAACATTTTAGACTGAAAATCCGAAGAGTGATAATACGTGAATTGAATCTTCTAAGCAATGTACAGACGGTATAAATGACACCAAATTGTACTGAGATACTATGTGAATCATTCTTGCAGGTTTTCCCAAGAATAAAAGACTCTGATCAGGTTAACTTTTTAATAAACTTCATTTTTTCGAACATGCATGTTTGTTATAATAAATTTATATGCAGATGTTAATGATTTTTTAATGAAATCTTTGATGCAGGGAGGAATCATGATATTTGCCAGTTCTTACATCGAATTTATTCGAATCCGAAATTTTTTGAAGTCCCAGAATGCCTCCTTCTGTCTGTTTGGGGAGTAAGGAACCATTTCCTTTATGGTGCCATTAAAGCTCTAATCTTAAAATGTAGCTCTCGTGTTCCATTGTAACTTATGTGTGGATCTTTTTAATTTAGGTATACGACTGAACAGGATATTTCTCGTGCACGTACTTGGTTCTTTGAAGGGAAAAGAAAAATTATGCTTTTCACAGAGAGATCTCATTTTTACTACAGATATAAGGTTGTGTGCAGTGAAATAGTTTTTTTTTCCTCCTTCCCTTTCTTTTCTATAGTTAATTTATTTTGTATTTAACAGTGGTATGTTTTGGTAGTTTTGATATTATTCTTATATGATCTTACTTTCCTCTTACTCAACAGTTATATTGATGCATAATTGACAAATATAGTTTATTTCTTCATGGCAGATTCGCCAGGTTAAGAATTTAATCATGTATTCACTCCCAGAGAGGAAGGAGTTTTACCCTGAGGTAAGCAGGCTTGTAAATGAAGTAGTATATTTCTCTTCTCTTGCAATAATTCACTAAGGAAAGAGTGTAAGACAGATGTAATAGGAATCCTCCATGGCTAACAATAAAATCAGCAGAAAAAAAATAAAATTGTCTCAAAAGAGTAATCCTGTTCTTTTGCATGTCTAGTCATGAAAAATCTAACAACAAAAAAGGGTAAGACCCAAGTGGGAGATAAGAAGACAAGCCTGTCACACAAAAGGTTTAGAGGAAGTATCTCATGGCTGGAAATTTTTTTTGAATTATTGCCAGCCAAATTCATTGGTTTACTCTATAAGAAATGACAACCAAAAATTCTGTTTCTGTAGCCTTTGAATGAAGAAAATATAGTTCATGGCTTCTTTTTTCTGTTGATTTTTTTATTCTCATTTTGCCATTATGAATGACACAAAGTGAAAACAAATTCTAAAATCTCACTCTTTTCACTGATATCTCTCTTTTCCATTTACAGATTGTAAATATGCTTGACGGGTCTGAAAACCCTCAGTGCACCGCCCTTTTTTCACGCCTCGACAAGTACCGGGTAATGCCTCAGTCTCTGATGTCCTTCAGTATTATGCTACTTGATGAAATGTGGTGCAAGTGGCTTTATATTAATCTAGAGAGGCATCCATGCATGTTTGATTTTGCGGTGCGATTGTCAGTCAGAATCGCCACCGTGATTTTGACAAAAGCTACACTTGTAGCTTCAATAAAATCACGGCGTGTCACTGTGATTTTTCCATTAATGTCTACATTGTTGGATTGTAGTAGTCTTTTGCAGTGCTTGTTAATTAAATTTATCTTGCAATTCTGGTAATCTTATTTTCCTTTTGATTTTTTTCTCTCGCTATTTTTTATTGTATTGATATTATACCTTTCTTACATTTTAGCTGGAAAGAATTGTTGGAACTACTTCGGCAACAACGATGGTGGCTTCGGAGAAACCAGTTTTTGTTTTTTGCGATTAGCATTATGTTGTACTCCATAGTTGCATCAATGTAAAGCAACTCAAGTATGTTGTGTCATATTTATATGCTTTTGAAATCCAAGAGGCTCTTGACAAAGATATCGACGAGATTATAAAGACTTATATTTGATTTTCCTGAGGAGGCTTGAACTTGAAGAATGAAATGGTAGTAGTAGCTCTTACTGAACAAAAATCATGGAGGATAACTTACCCCTTGGGTGTGTTTTTTCTTATCCACCTTGGTTTATTCAACTTTATGCAATGCATGCAGAAGTAATTTGAAAGGGACAAAAATTTAGAATTGCC
>Ga0315913_1007447_pt1 | contig 13127 bp, 7 predicted proteins | sample MpolsnodulesMG_FD_207736 | JGI IMG/M metagenome (GOLD analysis project Ga0315913, IMG submission 207736) | Medicago polymorpha root nodule microbial communities from Los Angeles, California, United States - small nodules | ecosystem: Host-associated > Plants > Roots > Nodule | place: USA... | reverse complement strand
TATAGGGACTATTTACTTAATTAACCCTAAAATTAAATATAACATTCAAATCTCATGAAACATTCATAAATCATACAAAACACCCAAATCTTATGAAAGCTTTCAAGTCTCCAACATAATATCAAAAGTCTTAATCAAAATTCAACATAGTACTCAATCTTGGGTAGCGGTGTGTAGAGGCCAACCTCAAAAGTGGGATAGCGGGTTAGCTTATAGCGGTATAACAAATAGCAGTCACCGATATTTGATTATTTTTTTAACAAATTTCATGAATAATGACATAAAGTATAAATAAACTTACATATTTCTAAAAAAAAACTTATATGTAACATAAAATTAAATATAGCACGCACATATTTCTAAAAAAAAACTTATATCTAATATAAAATTAAATATAACACCAAATTTTCATGAGACATTCATAAATCAAAACACCAAAAAGCAAAAGATAGAGGAACAAATAAAAAAAATCATAAAACAAGAGAAACCATAAAACAAAAGAAAAAAAGAATAGAGAAATCATACAATAGAGTCAATTTGGTTTTAAAAATCCTGAAAATACCCTAAAATCAATTTAGAAATTTGGAAACCATACAAAATGTTTTAAAAAGTGTCAATTTGAAAATTTTCAACTAAAATCAAGTAGCGGCCGCTATCCGCTGCTCCGCTATGCCGCTATAGCAGCTGAAGCGGTCGCTATCTGACCGCTATCTCATACCGCACCGCTACGACGATTAGGGTAGCGGTTCGTGGCCGCTACGCTACGCGCGGCCGCTATCGGCCGCTATTGACTACTATGATGGTTACATCCTGTGACTATTTTCAATCGTGGTTATTTCAGCTTTGATTCAAATAAATCAAACATTCATGTTGGAAATTTAAATCAAGTAATAGCTAGAAGATTGAAAAAGTTTGAATTGCTGCTATACTTCATCATTAAGCAAGTTTATTATTGGACCAAAGAAAAGTAGAAGGCACTGATTGAATTACCTCGCACCACTGTTTTTTTGCTTTAAGAGATAAGAATGCATTGGCTTAATAGTTAAGAATTAGTATACTTAATAACTAAGTTTGTAAGCCCATAAAAGGCTATGCTTGTGACCTCTCATTTATCAATTGAGTAAATCAAATATAGTGTTGAAAAAAATCTCTTCCTCTGTTCTTTATATGCTATAGCTTGTGTGTTAAATTTGTGTTGTTATTATCTCCTTTTGAGTTCTGGTTGTTCTTTAGCCATTAACTACTTCTTAAACTGCTTATGCATGTGTGGTTTCTTGACTCATCTTCTGCTAATTAAGGGCTTTCAAATCAGGCAATATATGTTTTTGGATTTGGGATCCCATTGTTCAATCACAATGTTGGAAGCACTCATACAATCAAGTGGGGTTTGTGGACAGTACATAAGTTATTGCTTACTGCAGCATATGGCTTCATTTTATTTGAACATTTCTCTAAATGGAGAGAAAAGCTGCCTCGTGAGTATACTTCAATACTGTCATTTTTTTTAGTAAAAGCCAAAAGAATAGTTCAGTTTCTATTCCATCACACTGCTGCTTAACTCGATACTGTTGTTATATTCTAAAGGGATTCCCATTTTAATTTAAAAATTTCTCCCACCCTTGCAGCAAGGCCAACTTTCTACAACTATGTCGTCGTAATGTTTATATTCAGTGCAATTACTATGTTTGCTTGTGGGCTGGCTGGAATTGGTGCTGGCCTCGGCAATTGGTAATCTTTTATCTTTGCAATTAGAATAGGCACTTAGTTATTATCTCTGTAGCTTTTGCAATAATAATGGATATTCTTGTCATCTGCAGGTTGTATGATTTTACTGTACTATGTTATCACTCTTTATATCTTCCATTTCTTTATGTAACTTTTCTGGCAGATTTTTTCCAAGTAAGCAATCTTTGCTATTTACTGTTTGACTTTGATTTTCTATAATATGTTCATTAACAAACATCATGTTGTGAATTTGCAATACGCACTTGCTGCAGGAGGAAGACTTTCTTTTGGACAACGCATATTATTCTGAGATGAAAGATGCTGGATTCTTTGATGCTGAGTGGGAATAATTCCCATACTATTTGTATATGGGAGGGACAGACACCTTTAGCTCTGTGCACTGTAAATATGTATACTTCATTATTCCTAACCAAGTCAAATGAAAGTATGATCCAATGATCCATCAACATCTTAATGAAATGTTGTATCTGCATGACACTATGACCCTACTGTGAAATACTGCTAACGAAAATGCTTTTAAAATCCACCTCATTATAAATCAATAAACAAGCTGGTTCTTAAATCAGCTCCCAAAATCAAAACTATGATTCGTTGAGATTTAAAAGCATATATAGTACCTTAAGTTGGCATCAATTTACAATTCTGAACTACATACAAGTACTAAGTTTGAAGTTGTTGAAAATCTGCTCCATTATTATCATATTCAAGACAGGCATGATATGATCACAAATATTGAAGGCTTATAATGGCCACTGCTTTTTGTACTAGTCTGCACTGCACCTCCCAATGGATTACTTGCAACTTGCAAGAAAGTTTTAAGCAATAACTATACTATTTCTATACTTTGTGATTGAGCGAAATTAATGACTTCTAGTGATTAGTGGACCTAATAGTGGGACCCAAATTTAAATAGTGGAATACATGTGAATTTCACTCAATTATATTTGTCCTTCACTAACAAAACCTGGCTCAGTTCTCTGCTAGTTGATTTGGCTCCGGCCCATTCCCTGATTTGTAATGCTTTAGATAGTGAGAAGAAAGAAAAAAAATAACAATTTACCTTACCTTGTTAATGAACCACTAATCACATTTTATGCATTGTAGAGCTACTTTCTCCACTCACTACTTCTGTTTTTATGCCACTTACCTTGTCAATATAGTCATACTTCTGTTATGTCCGTATTTCTGTTTTAGAATATAAGGTTATTATAAATGGTTGCCCCTGCCCGTGCTCCTCACAGAACGGAGTATTGGCACTCGTGCAGCATCTTTGCAACGGTAACACAAATGCACACTACTTCCTCCAATTTTTTTATAAGCTTTAATCCATTCCATTCCACCGTTGGTATTGCTGAGAGTATTAAATTGGCTCCCTGACCCACACACACATAAGAGGGATGGTAAGCAAGCAGAGTATAGTTTGGAGCTCAAATTGCTGGTCATTATAATTTCTGGCGATTCACAAGTACAACAGCTAGAAACAACATTGAATTAGATGGGACCATGGTGAGTGAAACATATCCATGTGAGATTTCATAAAAGTCCAAAATAACTGTGTAAGAGTGTGCTGTGGACAGTGTAACAAAAATCTACATATAAATATTTCTTGATTAATTTTCTTAGTTTATTTATTTCTATTCTGCCTTTGGTGCAAAGACCAAAGAATTAGGAAAAGTATTCAAAAACTCCTTTATTACTCCCTTCAAAGTGTACCGTACCAGACCATGGATGACAACTGAAACCGCAAAAAGATAACACAGTCATAGAGACCATCAAAGGCCTCCCTTCCCGACCCTCCCATTGCTTTCACGAGTCCCTATGAAACTATTTCCTCCCTTGATATAGGGTAAAGAAAAGAAGAGCGTGACTAGCACTAGTAGGCTACTAGCACATTTACATTTACCACTAGTAAAAGCAAGATAAATCCAGTATTTAGTTCAGGTTTAGGTCAAAATACATCAATTTTCTGTATATTTTTTTATTTATATTTTAGTTTGGAAGAAATAACATTTTTGAACTCACACTTCGACCAACCCAACCAAATCAAATCATAGTAGATTACATAAGACACTTTTCCATGGCAAAAGTGTAGCTTCTAAAAAACATTGTGATTCTTTTATTTATATTCATCATAAAATCAAACATAGGCTAAAATAATAACGTTGGTTGTCATTAAAAAACTTAGTAATTTTCAAACATTGCTACATACATATTAACATAAGGAAAAGGCAAACAAATGCTTTTGGAGCATTGTTTAAGCAACCAAAAATAATAATTTTTACATAAAAAATTATATAATTAATATATTTACACATGTTTAACTTATATTTTTAAGATATCCATAAACAATGTCATTAAATCACTTGTTAGCGTATCTCATAGCATAATAACATGTTACATATGACACTTTTCCATAGCCAAGATTAATAATGAGAAAATTGAAAAAAGTAGACACAAGTGACAAACCAAGCCGACACTGAACGGGGCCAACTAATCATCCCACCGTTTACAAAAACTTTACTACTTACTAGACACTATACTTACACACACCAATCCCTTCTCCTCTGCTCACCCTCTAATCTATGTTTATATTTTTGTCCTGTTATTCTCACACCTCACTCTCTCTGTCACGCACCACTCTTCTCTCTCAACTCAACCTCACCTTTTAGCTCTTCATTGCTATCTAAAACACACACCATTTCCCTTCTAACCCTAACAACATGGCTTTTGCTACTCTTGCTCTTGCACTTCTTCTTTTGCCCTTCACCGCCATTCCTTCAAGTAACTACTCTACCTTCAGATCTTCCTTCTTTTCATTTTTCAAATGCTGGATCTATTTTTGTCTCACTAAATCTTTAAACAAGAGACACTTATTTAACTTGTTTGAGTAATGTCACAAAAAAACATGAACATTTTCAACATGGTACTATTATTAACATAGTTTGTCTCAAACTTTGACATGTGTAGGTGCTAATTGGTGTGTGTGCAAGGATGGAGCTGATGCAATCTTGCAAAAGACCTTGGACTATGCTTGTGGAGCTGGAGCTGACTGTAACCCTCTTCATCAAAACGCTCCTTGTTACAACCCAAACACCGTTAGAGCTCACTGTAGCTATGCTGTGAATAGCTATTACCAGAAGAAGGGCCAACAAGCACTGGCTTGTGACTTTGCAGGAACAGCTACTGTTGTTACATCTGATCCAAGTAAATACTCATTTTCACCTTTTCTTTCTTGTTTTTCCTTTTAAAATAATTGTAGCTAACTCTTTTTATTGGTTCTTTCTTTCTACTTGTTCTTGATGAGCAGGTGTTAGTGGCTGTGCCTACCCTTCAAGTGCCAGGTATAAATATTTTTCTCTCTAAGAACACATGTTTTTGTTTAGTTTCATTATTATCTTCTTTCTTAGTTTTGTTTGAATGTTTGAAGAATCTTATAGACAATAGATGTGTCTTTTATTTACTTTTGTTTATCATAATAGGGACTGAAGAGCACTTACATTGCATAGATTGGATATATGCTTTGCAATAGGGTTTTCCTTGGGTTAGGTGGGGACATGCTTTGCAATAGGCATATTCGCAGCTTCATAATTTTTATGTGCAATAGTAGTGTATAGTGGAGTGGGATTTTTTTAAGCTTTCACATGACATTGTTGTTTTGCGCAGAGGTTATTGAAGGTGTCTTGTGCTTTGCGATTAGGTTATAAATAATAAACAATTTTAAGACATTCGAAATGAACTAAAAGATTAAATAAATTTCAATTAGTTTTAAAAATAACCTTTTCATGGTGGTTTTTACTTTTTACTGTTTGTATTTAATTGTGTCATCTCTTTGTCCGTTTGTCATGGCATTTTATCAAGTAAAAATTTCACCATTGATTGCAATGTTCTTTTCATACTACTTTTTTGACTTGCCGTACGTATACATCAAAAGAATTAATGGGGGCCAAATTTATTTTACATGATGATGCGGTCTTAAATTTTTTTTGGGTACAAGATGATGTGGTCTTTTTCTTCCCCACCTAAAGGCATAGTTTTGAAATTCTCTCAATAGTGATCATATATATATCAGCATATTAAAAAATGTATGTATGAGTCGAGGTCCCTCCTCTATATATATAAAAAGAAAAAAACCAGGATAATCAATAATCTGACCCGGGTTTTGTTATCAAGAAGATAGAATTTATACGTCCCTATCTTGTGTCTAAATATGTACTACATGCTTGTAAGTTTTAACCAATTCATTAGATTTTTTTACATCAAAAGAAATCTCATTGAGTCAATTAAAAAGATAAATAAATTTAATGATTCATAGGCCTGTCTGACCTAAACTATACCAAAAAAAAAGAAGCTTGAAAGGCAAATCTAACGCTCTTAAATCAGACTGTATTTCTCAGTTTGATTTATTTTGGTTTGATATGTGTGGTCCAGTCCAACGTGTATGTATCGTTTTTTCATTGAATTTTCAACCTATCGTGATGACGTTTCCAATTTAGTGCCCATTCATTGGTGATTATAGCCGTTGCAGGGAGTCTGTGTTCTTTTAACTTATTGAAAGAAAGATGCTGCAAGCAATAATTGAGATCCGATGCTTTCTAAAGTTTGAATTTCTTTTCTTTTCTTTTGATATAGACACGGTAGTAGTACCACTACTACTAAAACAGGACTCACGCCTCACATCATCGTCAAAAGACAAGTTTGTCCAAGTGAACTTTATTATTTTCTACTTATAAATATAAATACTTGTGTTTGAAGTGTGATCTTGCTTTGCCTTTTTCTGGAATAAGAATATTTGAGCAAAAAAAACAGCCAAGAATGATCTTTTTCTTTATTCCTAGACTAGAAGAATGAAAGGTGGAATTTGATCGTTATCAAAATAATTTCTTAAATGTATTTAATTTTAATTTTGATAAAGTTATTTACTTCTTTATTTAATTAATATATCTTATGAGCTTTTCTACATTTGTTTTTTTATGAATCACTATGTTTTAAGTTACTTGCTCTGAGTAGTTGCTGTTAGGGGATTTAGTATTTTGAGGGTAGTGGTGATTTTTCTTTGAGGATTTTGGTGTTTTTATTTTCTCTTTTTGGTGTAATACTTGGATTTAATCCCTTTATATATATAATAATATATTTTGCCATTAAAAAAAATATTACTTGCTTTTTTATTTGCTAACAATTAAAAAAGATTAAAAAAGCCTGGTCGAGGGAGGGAGTATTGGAGTACTGGGCCAATATACGTCACCGCTCATGGGTAATTCTGAGTTTAAATTTGTTGATGATAGATAGATAAGGGTGAAACAAAAAGCCTGATCGACAGACACTTGGCTCGATATCTGGTCCATCAACTTTTGTAAAGTCAATATTTCCTTGATGTTCGTGCATGACCAATTGTGCTACCACACATCACTTTCTAGTTTCTATAATTTTTCACTCTTTTCCAACCGTGCATTCATTATTTTTTCATCAAATTATCATATATTTTTCACATTTTTCTTCTGCAAATATCATCACAAAAAGATAAATTCATATATTCTCTAAAGAATAAACTAAGACAAACCTTAATACTATACGCCTAGTATTATCCAAATTTTATTTCTCTATTTTTTTAAAAACATTTCCTAGTACTCCTATTTTGGTGTGAATGGGCCTTTACTGTATGTCAGCTGAGTAGAGAGTATGTACTAGGCTAGCACAAACAGTCATCACTGTCCATCTAAACCTAATGGGTAAATCTTATTGTAGATGTTTTATGGGCAAATCTTCTTTGATTTGGGATGTTGCTGAATGCACAAAGACTAATGTTGTGAAATCTAAAAATTAGGTGACATGTTTTATGATGGAGTCATTATCAACCTTAAAAAGTAGTTAACTTTGGAATATGAAAGTGTAGATTGGTAGTAGCTCTAAAAACCTTATCATAGGCATTAACATTGGGAAATTTAGGCGACATGTTTTGAAAATAGGAATTGTTTAAATTTAAAACATGGAAGTGTCAATGAGTTTATGCTATGTGTAGAAATTAAAATTTGTTAGTTTTAAAATAGTGGGCACCATATCATGTCGCATTTGATTCATTTGTCCTCTTCTTACTCTCCTTATTGCTAGCTTTTAAAGCAATGCTGGTAAATAACATAACATTCATATAAAATTGCAACTGAGGGTGAGCTATGCGTGTCTACGATATTAGACTGACAAACCAACTCATAATTACACATTTAATCACTTCTATTTTCTTAAATTATTATTGTGCGTCTAACAATTAGTTCCTTTTTTACTAATCAGTGGTTCAGGCACTAGCACAACAAGCCCATCGACAGGTACTGGAACAAGCACAGGCATGGGAACCACCCCGTCAACAAGCACTGGCACAGGGACCGGCACGGGCACCGGCATGGGAACTGGCACCAGCACCGGCGCTACTGGTAATACTCCATACAGTACAACAGCTCCTGGTGGTGTGTTAGGAGGTATAGGTAGTGGTATGGGGCCTTCTGGAGCTGGAGGAATGAATGATGATAGTCATGGTGGTCTTAGACTTGTGGACACTAGTTTCTTATCAATCCCTCTCTTTTCTGTCTTTATTATGTTTTGGTGGGGTTAAAAAGATAAAGTGGCCTTAGTATATTATTATGATATGATGATGGAAAAAGCCTAATGTCACTGTATGAATGCGTCTTATTTTCTAGGTATTGAACATTGAGATGTTAGTTTTTTGTTATTTTATTTTTCTCCACCTAATTATGCCGGTTCTTGTGGGTTTAAAAAGATGGGATGTTTATTAATTAATTATTTTGTTAGGCTCCTAATCAGTATGGAAAAGGACTTTGGAAATGATAAACCCCCTATTTGATGAGGCATTGTGATTGTGGTGTTTAAGGAATTCAGCATCTAACTTTTTGCATTAGACTATTAATGAGCATTTGCAAAGAAGCACGTGTTTTTCTTCTCAAAAGTTCTCTCCATTGAAATTAATCATTGTGGGAAATTAAAGCACATGTTTTAAATTTATTTTGATTATAATCGAATTTTTATCAAACAATGCATGGTCCTTAAAATAGAACCATTAATCTGTAATCATTTTTTTACGGAAATGGAAAAACAAGACACGTGTGCATGAAGTCTAGTTGCTCTTTTGTTGAAAGTTATTATTAATCATGCAACATAAATGGAGATCACATGTTACAACATTTTAAATTATGTATGTTTCTTGAATTCCCTAGATGGATTGGTTGCTTGATTCTTTTATCATCTTTACAATATGGAGTACGGGCCATTTGTTAATCAACCAAGTACTTAAATAATTTGATATTCACCTTCCCAATGCCCTCCATTTTGCGCTATGTTATGTTACTCTTTCATGCTTGTTTTGTTCTGCTGTGTGTACATTACAGCCTTTCTGTTTGTTTTGTTGGCTTGTTCTGTTTTCTTCCCCACATGTTATGTTTATCTCCACATGGGTTGCTAATTCATGAGTTGTGCCTTAATATCGCTATTTGAAACTTCAATCACACCGTTGATTCTTCCCCAACTCTTGTCTTGCAGCCAATCACATGCCCCTTTTTACCTTTTTTTACCACTGTAAACTTTAGTCCACATTTTTTCGTTTTTGGTTTAACATAGAAGATAAAGGGCTGACTAATGGATAAATGTTACACAGTCAAAGTCTTTATCCGTCCTCATATTGTTGCAAAACCCCCTCACAAATCATAAGCTATTTTCCGATCGCACAATTTTTATTCTAAAATTCTATCGAATTCTACTTTTGATAGGCTTTTTCCCTTGCTACATGGCAATCAACGTCGAAGTGTATATAGTTCTCTCATGGAATACATGACCGAAAGAAATGTATAATGCACTTTGACTATCAATGTACAAAGCTTTAACTTTGTTCCATGTCTCGTATAAGTCCCTAAGCAAGTATGTGAGCCAATGTAGTTCACAAGTGGTTGCTGCAAGTTCTCTATATACTACCTTTGATGAATACATGGACACGCTTTGTTGTTACTTTGATTTCTAGCTAATTATTGACCTTCTTGTGTCTAGAAACCCCTAACAGATGAAGTAGGGAAATGAGGCAAGAATAAGCAATTTTTAGAATATCCCTTCAAATTTGTCAAAACTTTATGTGTAGCCTTGTATAGGACAGTCAAAAAATTGATTTAATTCTTGAAATAGATAAGAAATATATGGCCTTCTTGCCAAGTACAACAAATTTCCAACCAAGGTTCTTTAATCAGAGACACATGGAGAAGGGGAATTGTTGGATCCATTGGTATACTAGATGGTTTGCATCCCCAATTCACATGTCATAGCCAACACATTCAAGCAATGTTGTCTCCGGTTTAGTGTTAAATGTAAGGGGTTTAGGGGATGCTAAATGTCGTGTACCTAGTCTAGGTTGATTGGTTTGGGAAGGTTTCACAAGGGATTGTTGTGTTGGTTCATTCAAGTAATCTCACAAAGTTTCTCATTGTTACCACTTGTATATGAGAAAATATTTTCTTCAAATTTCACATGCCTCTGTGAGTATGCAAGTCCAAGGCTATATATCCTTTCATTAATGTTTTGTATCCAAGAAAAACACATTTTCCAACTCTTTGCTTAAGTTTATAAGCTATACATGCTTGCTTGGAAACAAAGCATAGACTTCCAAATACTTTCAAAGTAGACCGGTCACGAAGTTTATTATGTAGAAATTAGAATATGATAAGGAAATTGTGCTTAAACCAGATTGGGAGACACTCTATTCATTATGTAAAATGCTTGACTAATAGCATAACCTCAAATTTTAGGAGGTAGTCGTGACTTCATTAATAGTGCTCTTGATATCCCCAAAATGCACTTATGTTTTCTCTCCATCCTCCCGTGTTGTTTGGGGTGTGACAGCACGATTGATTGATGTTGAATACCTTTTGCAACATAAATGGAAGCAGGGAAAATTCTCTTATGATTTTAACAAAATGATGAAATTTTGAATCTACATTGCACCTTCATGATGACATTTTTGTTAAACTATCCAATGAATATACTAAAACCATCTACAATGATTAGGAAATATTTGTGGTCGTGCATGGTAGCTATTGAATATGGACTTGATAGGGTTCAAGACATGTAGATGCTCTACTAGACTCAAATTATAATATAGTTTTTTTGCATAGCAAGATGACATATGTCACAAACACAATCTTTATAGGCACGGATTTATGGATACAGCTTATTTAAAATGTTTATTCTTGAAAATGAGGTATGACCAAGCCTAAAAAACCATAGGGCTGATTTAGGAATGGTAACTGAATTACAAGCAGTGCCTTTATTGCTTTCAAATTGAACAAAGATTTTTGAGGAATGTTATCCTTTGTTGTGGAAATTCAAAGTTAGCTGAAGTATAGGCGTTTAGTTCTTAATAATGATTCCTTTTTTTGCAGGTGGTTGCATTGAGGAAGGAGTTTTGTTTCTCAGTTTTGAGTTTCGTAACTATTCTAAAGAATGTTAAGTAGGCTGTCTTGAATGTTAAGTAGGCTGTCTTGGGGGTGTTTGAACTACTGAACTAAGAAAACCATAAAATAAAATATAAAGGCATAAAAGCAAAGAGTTAAAATTGTGTAAAATAGTTTGTTTGCTTGATTATGTGTGTTAAAAAAATCATACGCCTGGTATTTATAAGAAAACACTACTCCTACTTATCAAAATTGCATGGTCTACAAAAATTAGTCTTGCTCGGCTATTTACGTAGGTAATGTGTGAATCCTTATGTTGTTGGGGATACGTAGTACCCCATGTTTGATAGGAGTTTCCCAGATTCACGTCATTTTTTGTTTCTTTTATCTATGTGTTCTTAACTTTCGCCAAAAGTGGATCCTTACTCTTATCTTTCTTGGGTTAGTGGTGCTGTAAATATGGGGCATGAGTAAATTGCTCAATTGTCAAGTTCTATCGAGTAACAAATTAAAAAGAAAGTGTGTCATAATTGATATCAAAGGTTTCTGCCGACCATCATACAATCACTGCAGGAACTGCACAACAATTTCAGGGATTGTATGAGTAGTCGGCAATGACCATGATATCTTAAACGCTCCTAACTAAAAAAAGAGAAGGATTGAGTCAGAAATGATGAGTAATGAAGAAGAAATGAATATGTTGAAACATGCAAGAATATCTATAGCCATAAACTTACCTTGACTGTAACTACAGAGGAAACATTTGCAATGCAAAATCGTCTAAACCTTAGGTGGAACGCCACAATCCACACAGTTTAGGAGGATTCAAATTATATAATTTGAAACTCTCAAAACTTTCGGATTGTATAATCTGAACCGTCCCGGATTGCGTTTAAGTTTTGATTTTTGAAGGGTTTTCATAATGAATGACATGGATTGTATGGAATTGATTTTTCCGAACCGTAGTTAGTTGGGAGGTAATTGATTTTTCCTTTTTTTAAAACTTAAAGATGATATGTCTAATTGAATGATTTTAATTGATTGATAGTGTAAAATTGTAAAATTGTTTTACACTGTCAATCTATTCTAAATAATTTCAAATAATATTTTCCGTATGTTTTTTTGACTTTAAGGATGGCAGGGTTGAAGGTCCAAAACAAACTTCTAACCGTAACCAATCAAAACATTTAGGAAAATGTTAACAGATGTCATAAGAGCATTGTTTAAGCATATAAAAGTAGCAATTTTGCATTGGAAATTGTACGAACATGACTTTAACAAGTGTTTGACTTATATTTTCAAGACATATTTTTCTTTTGTGGGTTTCTTAAACAATATCCTTAGAGCACTTGTTAACAAAACTCAAACATTTAAAACTGTCACGTCAATTAATGTTTTCAATTTAAATTGTAATTCTAAATGTTTTTATTAGCTGTGTGTGCAAAATTATTTTGAACCGTGGACCTACCACCGTTAAACTAATGTTTTTTTAAAGCAAATTTTAAAGTTGGAAACAAATTTCAAAAGAGACGGAGACTTAAAAGTCTACTGAACAAACTCACCCCCCTAAATTCAGAGCGTAAGGGAGGGAAACGAAAAGGTAATCAAAATCACTTTTCGATTTGTTTCGTTATGAATAGCTTCTAGAAGAAAAGAGAGGGTGCAGCTTCGAGCGAGAACCAAACGAAACAATGGAGTCAGAAATCGACGAGACTGGAACCAAAACCAGTAATCAACAACGTCACGTTGGTTTACTCTACGACGAGAGGATGTGTAAGCACTACGATCCAGACGATGATCGACATCCCGAAACTCCCAATCGCATTAGGGCTATTTGGGACAAGCTCCAAACCACTGGCATTACTGATAGGTAATCATCACATTAGGGCTTTTTCTTTTCCTTTTTCTTTTCCGTTTGTTATCAGCTATATTCTGAAACTATTC
>Ga0315913_1007444_pt1 | contig 13131 bp, 7 predicted proteins | sample MpolsnodulesMG_FD_207736 | JGI IMG/M metagenome (GOLD analysis project Ga0315913, IMG submission 207736) | Medicago polymorpha root nodule microbial communities from Los Angeles, California, United States - small nodules | ecosystem: Host-associated > Plants > Roots > Nodule | place: USA... | reverse complement strand
AAATCGAATGGATTCCTATTGATGTTGAATTTTGTTAGATGTTGGATTTTGTTGGAAAGTAGCACTGTTATTATTGTTTTTTGATGTTATGTTTCAAGAAATTGGTGATGTAATATGACACTGAATTTGAATGAGGTATTTTCCTAAGTTGGTGATGTAATAGGACATTGAATTTGAATGTTATTATTGTTATTAATGTTATGTTTCAAGAAATTGGTGCTTTTATGTTTCAAGAAAGTAGCTAAAGTATTTAAATATTCTAAAGGGTTGTCATTGAAATAAGAATTTGATTTTACTGCATACTTGGAAGGAAAAGGAAAAAAAAAGGAAAGTTTTTTGTGGGAAAAAGTTTTTTTTTTTTATAAAAAAAAAAAAAAACTCGCCGGAGAACCGCCGACCACCACCGCCGGACCACCGTCGAAGCCGGAGCGCCGCCGCCAGGTCACAGGCTGCTCCGGCATTGACCAGCTGTTGACCAAAGCTAACAAAAAAAAATCTGACAAAAAAGAGAATTTTTATTTAACAATTGGGGCTTTTGGGCCTTTGGGGGCTTTTGTTTTTTTAGTGGGCTTAGTATATTTGGGGCTTATGTGAGAGGGGGCCTATTCATTTTGTTGCTTTTTAAGCCCCCTTATCATGTGGGCTGGGGCCTAGATGTTGAAGCCCCATGAAATTGACAGCTCTACGCCTGACATCTAAAAAATGTCTTTTTTACTTCTTTTTTTTTACTTTTTTGAACATCCTTTTCACTCTTCTTCTCAACTCTGGACCTGAAAATTTTAAAAACAAACGTATAAGATCTAGATCTAAAAATGAAAATATTCCTACCTTTTTGATATTTTGGATCCGGTTTGTGGTTGTTTATTAATATCCTGGGTTCGGTTTTGGTACGGTTACTTGGTTTTCGAATGGGTGTTGGAATTATGCTCTGTAAGTTTCGGTTTTGAGGCTTGTGGGTATACGGTTTTATGGTTATAAGTTGTGTGGGTCATTTGGTGGTGTTTTGATCACGGGTTGGTTTTGATAGTGATACTGGGTTAGATTTGTGTTTTGGACCGTTTGTGTTGCTTATGGAATTCTTGGTGATATGAGGATTTGATGCTTGTGGTTGTTGGTTCGTAACTGTGTGAAATTTCGGTCCTGGTTTTTTTTTTGTGCAGGTTCTTTGATGTAATTTTCGTGTAGTTTGGCTCTTTTTTTTCCGTCCCTTTCTCTGATGTTTCTTGCCATTTTTTATTAAATTTCAAATTCTCATTTTAGGCAACAAATTAAACCTGATTAAAAGTGACATGAATGGACTTGATGAAGAAAACACGTTTTGGTAATTCTGAACTGAAAAGAGTTGACACTGAAAAGGTGCCTGAGATGGCGGCGTCAGAACAAATGGACTATTGACATTCTTTTTTGAACTCTTTTTGGACACGTTGAAAATAAATTAAAATAGAAATAAAAATAAATAACCTAAAATAAAATAAAAAGGAATAAACCTAAAAAATAAAAATAAAAATAAAAATAAAATATAAGAAGATGGAACTAAAATAAAAAATAAAAACTAAAGATAATAAATAAAAGATTAATAAAAAAAAGTGAAGAGGGCCCAAAATAAGAACAAAAATGAGGTGTTTTAAAATACTTCTATGCCGAATTTTTCTCTGAAAAGTAAGAGAATATTTCGGATCAGATGGTGTATGAATGTAGGATCTTAGGGTCAAAATTTGGGGTATGACATGAGTCCTTTGGTTTTACTGTTAATTTGTTATGTCTATTTCTCTGTGAGTTTATGGTTTTTGTAAAGCGGCTTTATGTTAGTTTGTACTTGGATTCCAATTCTCATTGGAGGTAACCTATTCTTTCTCAATTATCTTTTCTTGTTGTTCATTTAATCGTTCGGGATGGTTGTAATTCTCGAGTTAAAGGCTGATGAAAGGGGATGGTGAAATTTCTTCCTTATGATGCCGCTTATCAAATAGTGTGTTGTGCCACACGAGAAGATATGATGGGAGTGTTAATTTGAAGGTTTATGGGAAATTATTTTTTATTTTTTCACTCGATTCCATCAACTCTTCGAGTATCAGTTATTGTAGACACGCGGATGATAGTTGTTCTCTCCTTTTGCCTTTACTAGGGTGTAACGAAAGAAAGATCAAACTAGTGATGGCTTCATAAAGCAGAGGTTTAGTTTGGGTGCATCCAGAGGTTCACAAATATTCATCTTATTTTGTTAATGATAAAGCCATTAAATTTTTTAATTGTAAGTTGGACGTCTCCGGTACTTTAAAAAATGGGGATGTTATTGTGGAGGCAGTGAAGGAGTGCAATTTCGTCTTATTGAGTCATCCTTGTTGTGTGACTGATAAGGTTTTCTATATGTTTGTATGTGTTTGGAAGATATCGAGGGTGAAGGTTCCAATTACATGTTTTGAGTGTGAGTTTCTCAAGGCCGTTAATGTTACGCCTTCTCAGCTTCATCCAACTAGATGGGCCTCTGTGAAGTCGTTTGAGATCCTTTGCAAAGGGATAGGCGTCACTCCCAGCCTCATAGTTTTCTTTTCTTTCTATAACACTATGAGGCGTCATTCTCAGCCTCATAGTGTTATTCTCAAATGTGGGTGTTTCTCTTTATTCTGGTCATGTTATAAGGAGTTTAAGGGAGAGGGTTTTTCGGTGCGAGGCAATGCAAAGTAATGGTGTATAAATAGGTAAGTGAACCCAATCGCACTCAAGTAATAAAGTAGTAAATTATCGTCTCCACATGGATTGTCGTTCAACTCGTTAATTAGAGGAATTTACTAGAAAAGAAAATAAAAGAGAAGATTGATAGTGATTTGCAGCGTTTTACTTGTTCTTCTCAATGTGATATTAGGTTTTGGCTATTCAGAAGTGTAACTGTGATTAGGGAATCCTTGAATCTCCCTACGTCTAAGTTTGAAATTAAATCGAGTAATTATTAGTTTATAACTTGCCTTATGTTTGATTTAAAAAAGTATAACATAACCCCGTGATGAATTAGTGGAAGTTTATTTTAATATCCCCACAATTCAATAATTCAACAATTTGCCATTGTCTTGCTCCAATGGAATTCAGGTTGTCAATCCTACTGGCTCCATCTAAGATACAGTATAGAAACATACATAAATGAATAAAATCAAACTTTAGATTATAAACTGAAGAAAATAAATTATTAATAGAATCCAACAAATAAGAAGGGGTTCATCGTGGAACCCTAATAAAAGAGGTTTAGTAGCACATGGCAACATACATCATTACAAAACAATAGAAAAACATACGATAGAGAGAACAATAGAGGGGTGGGCATCCTCTGTCTTGATATCAATCTTCATATCCTTAATCCTTCACATGATGTCTTGATTTGTTGATATACATTATTTCTCACTACAAAGCACTCAAAAAACCTATGGAGTTGCATGATCTAGGATAAAGTGAATTACAATGACTCGAGTGAAAACAATACAATATGTTCCTCAAACCATTGACAACTCCTCTATCCCTCATCTCATTTGTCTTCAAATGCAAAGAAAAGTACTAAAAACATAGCCAAAAATGTCATATGATGCTCTGTCATCACAACTCCAAACTTAAACTATTGCTTGTCCTCAAGCAACACAAAAGCAAGAAGTTGGAATTTACATGAATTTAAAGAATGAAACATACCTTTCCTAAGCTTTTCTCAGATTGTTATTCCTCTCACCATCAGACTTGACTAGCTTACCACTTCAACAGAAGCAAAATAGGCTTAGAAAACACACTCTTACTTTAAACCACATACAATCCCAATATACACATATGTAACTCCTAAAGCTAGTGAGGATGGTCAAGGCATTTTCCACACTTCAGTCGTCATGTGATTGTACCTTGCTATGAGATTGAAGCAATTCTAAATACCCATTCAAGGTATATATAATCACACATACATACTTTTCAGGGTTATAAGGTGGCTAAGGTTAAGGTGGGATATATTTGGGAAAGTAGGTTAACAAGCACTTTGGAGCTAGTTCCTGAGGATTTCCTATTTGAAATACCTTGGCCAGCTTTATCATCCAAACATGTTACTTTATTCACAAACTGTTGTCACATACATTCTTATGAGGTACTAGCTTTCATTTTGGAGCCTGTTCAAAGAATTTGGCTACTAGTAGAACTACTTATTCTCTTTTTTTTAAGGGACCAAACTTTTGTTTGTGTCTCTTGATTTTCTATTTTTTTTAGACCATCATTTTGATGTTTTATCTACATTTTTCTTTTTCATTGTTTTCTTTGATGTATCCCACCCCAAACTTAAGATGTTGCTAATTTCAAAGAGCAACCCCAAACTTAATTTCAAACCATGACAACTATTTCACTAATCTATCTAAATCCAAAAAGGAAATAAAAAATATAAAATCAATAGGGTTCATAACTTGTAAAATAATTCAAAGTCACACTAAAGAAACCAAGAAAAAATTAATGTATGGAGGCTTAAAAGGGTCTCATAACAGATATATAATGATAGTTCAGGGTGGCTTGAAAAAGGCTTTAGTTACCGAAAACAAATGCCTCGTGTGTATGACAATACAACCGATAGACTGTAGAGAATGACCAAAATTTCGAGCAAAAATAGCAATCCACCATGGAAAACTCATAATGAAAGAAAAAAGTAGAAACAAATTGGAATATATATTTGCCTCAAAATCTCACCGGTTATGCTATACATAATTGTATCGGCGACTTTTTCTAAGTATCTTCTACAACAAGCTCCAAAAGTTATCGTGCTCTTGAACTTCAGAAGTAAGCTAGCCTTCTGCTGACAATGTTTGGAACAATTATCCAAGACTAAAACAATTTTTTTTTTTTTTTAAAAGGGAAAGTTATGCAATTCATGTAAAAACAACGCGCCTAGTCAACAATAAAAGCAAGAAATTATGAGATGGAGTAGCTATGTAAAATAAATGACCAAAATTGAAATTATTGAAAGATAAAAAGATGAGTTGGCTCCCATTTAGCGCTTGTTTAGCGTCTCGAGCTTGACGCATGTGTCTAAGTTGAGCTTGGGAACCCCAAACCTCCAGGTTCCATGTCTTATGCTGGCTCTTCCTCATAGTCTGACCATCCATAGTCTTCTTTGGGATATGACCATTGATATGCTTCTTCAGACCATTAGTCTTCTTCTTCTTCTTCTTCTTCTTCTTCTTCTTCTTCTTCTTCTTCTTCTTCTTCTTCTTCTTCCTCTTCCTCTTCCTCTTCCTCTTCCTCTTCCTCTTCCTCTTCCTCTTCCTCTTCCTCTTCCTCTTCCTCTTCTTCTTCTTCTTCTTCTTCTTCTTCTTCTTCTTCTTCTTCTTCTTCTTCTTCCTCTTCTTCTTCCTCTTCCTCTTCCTCTTCCTCGTCCTCGTCCTCGTCCTCGTCCTCTTCCTCTTCCTCTTCTTCTTCTTCTTCTTCTTCTTCTTCTTCTTCTTCTTCTTCTTCTTCTTCTTCTTCTTCTCCTCCTCCTTCTCCTTCTCCTTCTCCTTCTGCTTCTTCTTCTTCTTCAAGTTCTTATACATTGGAATGTTTTATTATAGCTTTGATTTCTCCCAATTGTCAACAACCTTCATGGCCTCATTGTAAGCATTTGACGGCGGAGTCACCTTGTAGCATTGATAGTACCCGTTGGACCTTATGAACACCTTCTTATGCTCCAAGTCAATCAAAGCATTAGCAGTTGCCAAGAATGAGGTTCCTAGAATCAATGGGCAGCCTTGCTTTCCTTTATCCTGTGCAACAATAACATGGATTTCAATGCCAATCATCATGTTTATGACCATGCTTACATGTTATGTATTCCTGCCATCTGCAAGACCGACATTCATAAAACAAGGACGAAATGTTAGACCCTCGATCCAATTAAAAGTGGATAGCAGCATCAGATTGTCATTTGCCCCTAGATCACATAAAGCTTCTCCTACAACAACATATTCTACCGTAACTGGAACGTTAAAGCATCCAGGATCTCCTTCTTCTTTTGGTATATGAAAATCTTGAACCACACAACATGTTTTTGTTAGAGAAATAAATCCCTCCTCCTCCAGCTTTAGGATCTCTTGCAAGAATTTCATACAACAGGGGCTTTTTTCGACCATTTCTTTTATGTGCATATTAACTGTAAACTTTTCTAGAGCTTTGATGAGATCTTCAAAATTTTCATTTTCTGGATACTCATCTACTCATATCTACCCACCTAAGGTTTTACCTTCTTCTAAGACATGTGGTTTGCCTTTCTCAACTTTCGTCTCTGACACCCTATCACTTCCTTTGTTTCCTACCTTTCTTCTAGTTTTCTTAACAAGCTTCTTTCTCTTAAAACTTTTCAACTATTTTGTAATTTGATATAAATCTTTAATTTAACTTCAAGTATTTTATACAAGTTGAATTTTTTTATGTACAAAAATTAATTATAAAGTTTAAGTTTTGAATGATAGTGTTAGCAATAATTTTGTCAATAAAAAAAATTATCCTACAATAATTTAAATTTTTATATAAATGAGTTATCGATCACCTCATTGTTGCATTATTTCTGCAAATAGTTTTTTTTTTTTTACCATTCATCTTTATTATTTTTCTTTTAATATATTTTCGTTGTCTATTGTTAAATATTAAGAATGAAATATATATATATATATAAGGCAAAATTACATTACAAGTCTTTTATCTTATTGAATTATAACATATCAGTCCTTTATCTATAAAAAATCCACTTAGGTCCTTTATCTTTATAAACTTGTACAAATCAATCATTTTTTATTAAAAACTGATTAGGTGGCAAGCCATGTAGGATAATTGTATTTTTGTTAATTTTCATTATATTGAATATTAAAAAACCCATAAACCATATGAGTATTCATCTTCTTGATCATCATCTTCATCTCCTCCTTCCTTAAACTAGAAAAAAAAAATCCAGATTTTCATGAATAAAATTCAGAATCTTAAATCTTCTTAAAGAATCCAGAACAAAATATCTAATTCACCTTCAATCTAAATTTCTCTATATACCAAATTCCAACTCAAATTTATCCCTTTTTTCTCTCCCATTTCAGCACCACACACCACCGCTCCCCCATGTCATCAGTTGTGTTCTAGACAAAGCAACATTTTTAGATCTGACTTGGGAAGAACCATTGATTGATGAAAATAATTTTTGTTGAAAAAAAAAGGAATGAAATTTTTTATATGTTTGTATAAGGGTAGCACTTGGGTGACATTGTGGTTGGTGACATTGTGACATTGACCAACCACAATGTCACAAGTGTGTTTCTTCTTTCTCTCTCACAATATTTTTTTGTTTCTTTGTACATATGTGACATTGTAGTTGGCCAATATTACGAATGTCACCAACCACAATGTCACTCAAGTATTATCCGTTTGGTACAATAGTGGTTACTTTTTTTTTTCTTTCTTTCAATTTCATCCTGCAAGTACCACGTAGTTAAGAATGATATATTTTCAAGACAAAAGAAACACAACCCTTTGTTCAAATGAAAGATCAAACATCAAGTTCTTGAGAATGATAAACAGTTCCCGTTTGCCAAACCTAACTATAGCTAATGAAGGGATGCTCACAAGCTATAATAAATTGGTATGAGATTGATAAATGCAAAGGGGGTGACTAGATCTGTCGTGTTATCTCTTGATATGTCCATAGGAAAATAAGAAAGGGTGTGAATTTGAGAATCCAAAAGATGATAAAGATTTCTACAATTTTGAGGTGGATTTGGGGGGATTTTTTTATTATTAAGGAGAAGATGATGAACATGATACCCATTTAATTTCTGGATTTTTTTAACTTTTAATATATAAAAAATTAACAATTATATGATTATCCTATGTGGCTTGCGACCCCATCAATTTGTTAATAAAAAAATGAACAAACAGATAGACTTGTATATGACTATAAAGACAAAGGACCTAAGTGGGAAAAAAGAGAGGATAAAGGACTGATATGTTACGGTTAAATAAGATAAATGACTTTTAGTGTAATTTTGCATGTATATATTGAAATTAAAGTGACAAACATAGTGAGCGAAAGACACAAACACAACACATTGACGTACTTTAGAGCCATTCAATAATAAATCCATTTTTATGAATGGTTTTTTGCAACTCCTAAATGCTAACAACTATTTAGCTGAAGTTGACCGGGCATGAAAAAAAATTCTTATAAAGTGATCGAACATTTTTCTACTTAATACATGGAAAGGAGAAAAAATATGGATCAAATTCCATATTTGTTTTATGCATTCATCATCGTTCTTTATGTAATTTTTGTTCCAACTGAAAGTGGTAAGTCATTTTCTACGCTATTTTCAAATATCTAATTTATCTTATACAAAATATTGCATCACGTTCTAATATAATTTTTTTTATTTTTATATCCAGGTTATATTCCATGCGTAGACCAGGATGATTGCCCGAAAGATATGTGTGAACTTCCTAAACGTTTGTGGTGTTATCTTCATGCTTGTGAATGCATTAATTCTATATTCCCTGTATCCGTATAACTATATTTGAAGAGTGATTATCATTGAGTGAGTTTAGAAGAAATGAGATAAATTGGAGATTGCTCTTGGTGAGCTTTCAGGAACAATTTCTTGATCACGTTGGTATCGTTTTTGTTTGTGGGAAGAGATTGAGAAAATGTTAAAAATTATGTTTTGTTTCTTGATAAAATGAAGCTAATTTCTTGTAAGTACACTTTTATATATTTTGTAAAGACTCATTGATAATGGATTAGAGAGCTGCTCTTTCTCATACGTAGGTCAATTTAGAGCGAAATAGATAACCAATCTTGGAGTGTGTTTGTTCATCTACTCTGTTTATCTTTTTTTTTTTAACCAAAAAGGGGTGCAACAAAAAGGAAGCTGCCCCCAAAATATATACTCCTTCCGGTCTCAAATATAAGAATTTTTTTTTTTTTAAGTTCATTGAATAATTAACGCATCTGCTTTACAATGTAGACCAAATACATTAACTACTCAATGAACCTAAAAATAGAATCTTTTCTTATATTTGAGACCGGCGAGAGTAGTAAGAAACAAGAGAGAATACACATGGGTTGCTAGATTTGTACCATGTTGAATTTGTTGTTTTTTGGACGGTTTAGTTCTCCTCTCTTTGTTCTTGTTGATTTAAACATGAGATTTGAATTTTCGCAACACACCTTCTTCAAGGAAATCCAAACTCATGCTACCAATAACACCCCTCTTCAATAAAAACCCGTCTTAATTACATTCAAGGGGCACATCGAGTGGTAATTTAAATATTTGAATATATTTTTAATTGAAAAACCAAAAAAATAAAAATCAAATAGAAATTGTTAAATCACGAGGCACATAGAATGGTAAGCTCCCCTGTCTTAAAGATTTCACTACAAATTTTATTCCAAAAAAACTTCACTCTCAAAGATATTTAAAATGTACTCTTTTCATTTGATATGTCAAATTTTGAGAAAAAAATATAATTTCTTCTTGTTTGAAATTTTAAAAGTTACATTAACTACTTTTATTTTAATTATATATACTATTATTTCATCAATTATTTTGCACTTATATTAATCAGAGAGATATAGAATAAATGAATAAATAGACCAATAAAAAGTAAAAAAATACTAGTCTATGTATTACAATAAATATAACAACTTAATCAAATGATTTACACATGTAAACAACATTGCTAGTACTAATTAGTCTATGTAGTGCGTAAGAATACTTTTGCTTATGAAATAGTAAGTATTATTAATTATTTATTCATAACATTTTGGAGCTATAGTTTATAGCATAAGAGAAAGAAAAGACACATGCATCTTTCTATCCTCCAACAAATTATTATGGGTAGCTCCAATTATTAATATTACAAAGACAAAAATAAATAGAAGTAAGTTCTACACCTAATATATAGATCAATATTATAAAATCATCTAAAACTCCAATGATGATTGATGTTATGAAGGCGATGTCTTCATTGATATTTTAGGCAATTTTAAAATATTGGTCGATGGTGTAGAACTTACCCTACGAACATATTATGCTTTCTCAAACCCAAGCCTGAGAGCAGTACCATCCAAAGCAAAGAAAATATTACCATTTTGTCGCAAATTACCAACCGTACCACAATTAACAGTATTCGAGGGACAAAACCTAATATTATAATTACCTATAATACCTTCAATTCCAAGTTGATTCTTCAAAATTTTAAATAAACTACCATTACTCCCCGCTATAATAAGCCTCCTTCCACTCCTATTGTCCCTATCACCCAATTTCCATTCTGTAGATTGTCCACAACTTGAAGAAGCTGAAAATTTCACCTTAAAATCCCTATTCACTTTAACCACCGTATCTGCTGTTGCAATAGGAGTAAAAATAACAGATAACCCTTGTCCAATATCTGTAGTTTCTTGACCTACATATAAAGGGCATGAACCATTTGTATTTATCAAAGTGGCACGGCCTGCAAAATCTGTTACATCTGATCTTATGTAATACTTTTGGCCACTCTCAAGAGGGCTGCCTGTTAGGTCAAGAACTTCTTCATTTTCAGGTTGTGCTAATGTTGGTATGGTCATGAAAAGCCATAACATAAGGCTAAGGCTTGTGATTTTGATCAATCTTGTTGTCATGGTTGTGTATAACTGATTTTTAAAAGAATATTTTGGACTATGTTTATGTTGTAGGCTGTAGCTATGTATGACTTAGTATTTATAGTGTATGATATTGGATATTGTGTATGGCAAGTAGTGAAAATATTAATTATGTGTTTGGCAGATGAATTAAAGTCTAATAACACATGTATGCAATAAAGCTTTCATTTGAGTTACGAGGAACGCTAACAACACACCTTCTAACACACACTTTTCAACACACTTCCTTTGATTGGTTAAAATTCACATGGGTCCCACCAAATCATGTGGGTCCTATATACTTTTTGTGGGTCTCATGTGAATTTTAACCAATCAAAGAGAATGTGTTGAAAAGTGTGTGTTAGAAGATGTGTTGCTAACATTTCTCTTGAGTTATTGTCGGCCTACTTGTTCAGATGGTTAAGTCTTTGGGTGAGAGTATTAAATAAAATTAAAGTATTTTCCTAAAATAAAACAAAGGGAGTTTTTTTTAGGAGAAATTGAGTTTTTTTTTTTTGACGCAAACAAACTTAGGGTATTTCATTCATAATAATAGTAACAATACAACTAAAAATAATATCAAAAATACTCTTGACCTGCAAAGGAAGGAATGAGAAGATGAATGTGTTATGTTCAATGTTAGTATCATCAATGATTGTTTTGTGTGTTGATATTTGCATAAATGACATGTAAAATGAATTATATGCGTTCCGGTGAATGGTGCGACTACTAACTACTGCCATTGTTTTTGTAAAAGCTCCAAGCTGAAACAAAAACAGCATTTTAGGTCATATACTTTTATGGAAATCTGAATTAGAATTAAATGACAATGCTGAAATTATGTTGCGTCTATCAATTTCTGGAAAACCTTAACCTTTGTCAAAGGTGTACGCTAATTAACAATCTTAAAGTTGACGGTAACAAGCTAAAACCGGGCACTAACAAAAATTTAGGGTTGGCAGTCTAACAACCTAAATTTATTTTTACTGTTTTTGGTCATTGTAATATTGAGCAACTATGACTTAATAGCAGTTTTGGCATCCTAAGTATCACGATCTTGCGATTTTGGCCCCATAACAAAATAAATTACGACCCAGCCCCCTAAATTTAGCCCCAGACCAATTTTGACCAAGTCAACAAACACGTGGACGCCACGTGTGTAGCTTTCAATTTAAAAATAAATAAAAATGTCATGTGTGTAATGCTTTAATTAAAAATAATAATAATTAAAAAAACTCCTTTTGTCTCGTCTTCTCTCTCTATCTCTATCCCTCTCATTCGTAAACATGTCGCTCGCATCATTCTCCATCATCCGCCACCATCGCGCGATGGGCGCTGCCGCCCCTTGACTTCTCCACCACTTCCAAATCTCCGCCATAAACCAAAACTCTAAACACAAAGCTCCAAGCAAGAATCTCCTTAAAGAAAAACGAACACTCAAAGATTTCTCATCTCTCGCTCCAATTCTTTTCTGGAAAGAAACTCCCCCTCTCTTCGGATCCCAAGCCGTCGGCGTCGTCGCTTCGTCCGAAGCTAATTTCATGCACGTAATCGTCCAATCACAACCTTCTGAGACCTTCCTCCGAAGCTAATTTCATGCACATAAATGTCATTAAAAATTACATAAATCCCACGGAAATGGGAACAATCCACAACAATAAATGGAACAATCGACAAATATAAAAAAATAATTAACTTTGGTGTAATTTTTTCTTCCAATTTTACCACTCACTTAATTGTTTTTATTGTGTATTGCCAATAAAAACAGAAAGACGGACACGTTGATGTCTATCTCGACACTAGTAATACATAAAATCTTATTTGTTTGCATAAGCAGTTTTGTTTAAGTTAAAAAATAAACCAATATAAACGGGTCGTTTACTAAAAAAATTAGTTCAACTCAAAAAAATAAAAATAAAAATAAATAGTTATCATGATCCGTGACACAGAAGATTTTAACCTAATAATTAACTAGATCATGCTAACTATATATACTAGCTAATGATGAACAGGGGAATAGCCTCTACCTAATAATCTGATTTGCCCGGTAGGTAACTTAAGAAAGAGGGCGCAACACACTTTTTTTTTTATTTTATCAAATAGTCTAATGACTAGAATTCACCTTTTAAAATAAACAAGTGGAGTGTCCGGGTTTTGAACTCCAACGTTGCATATAACAATGCATTATTACTACCAACTGAATTATGCTCACGGAGACTATTTTTTTCTTTTATTATTTTGGTTTATGTTAATCCTCCGGTTATCATAGAAAATAGTTCTTGATAATGCGGAGTTCGACTATAAGACGGGTATAGTTTATCCGAAAAATTGTTCAACTAAATAATCAAAGGCTTAAATATGATAATCGTCCCTCTAATTTGGGCCCATTTTGATTTTCGTCCCTGTGAAAAAAAAAATTTGAATTACATCCCTGTAAAATATTTTTTGTTTGAAAAAGGTCCCTGGCCCCACTTCATGGCTGACTT
>Ga0315913_1007442_pt1 | contig 13132 bp, 10 predicted proteins | sample MpolsnodulesMG_FD_207736 | JGI IMG/M metagenome (GOLD analysis project Ga0315913, IMG submission 207736) | Medicago polymorpha root nodule microbial communities from Los Angeles, California, United States - small nodules | ecosystem: Host-associated > Plants > Roots > Nodule | place: USA... | reverse complement strand
CAACACTTCCCCACACAGACAACCTTTTTTCCTTTTTTCTTTCTGACTCTCTTTTCATTGGTGGCTTTGATCAAGATCAAGACCTCACTAGCCAAGTAAACATCTCCAAAAACACACGTTCATTATTGTTCCTCAAAAAGGAAAGTAAAATCCACAAAGTACATTTCACACTACTCTTCAATTCCTCCTAACCCACCACCACAATATAGTAGGAAATCCTCCAAAAATAAATATAGAAACCACCCATTTATTCACCAGTTTCTTCTCCCTAGAGGATCTAAAAGAGGAAGGAAACAATCCATTTTTATTATCTCAGAGACTATAAATTCTTAACAAAACTAAAATTAGCTAAATGCCTGCATGACTGCATCATTTCATCATCACACTAGAAAGAAGAAAAAAAACCATAAATAGTTAACTACACATCTTTCCTTCACTTCTCTTTCTTTTGTCTCTTCTTTTTTAGGTTAGTTTTCTTTCTCTCTTTCAATTATACGCTGGTTCATTCTGTGTGTTATTATCATTCATTCATATATGTAGCAAAAAATAAAGGTGTTAACTATCTTTATGTTATTATTATTTTATCCAAAAGAGGATAAACTAAGGTAAAGAAGATATGGCTCGTGAGAAGATTCAGATAAAGAAGATTGAAAACGCAACGGCAAGGCAAGTGACTTTTTCAAAGAGAAGAAGAGGATTAATCAAAAAGGCTGAAGAACTCTCAGTTTTGTGTGATGCTGATGTTGCTCTCATCATTTTCTCTTCTACTGGCAAACTCTTTGAATACTCTAATTTAAGGTCTTTCTTTCTCTCATGAATGAAAATTAGAGTTAGAACACTGTGTTTTCTGGTACTTTTAATTTTTATATTCTTAAAGTTTATGTGTGCATCAATGGAAGCAGACTATAAAAGATGAAAGGAAGTCTATAAATACATTTTCAGAAATAATGAGAACAATGTTTTGATATTTTTTAAATTTCTTAAAATGCTAGATCTTTTTTCAAAAAATGGCAAAGAAAATATTGATCTACATTCTCTTATGCTTATTAAAAGTGAAAACAAACACAGGAAACATTTTTTTTTTTTGAGAAAGCAAACACAGAAAACATGAAAAGGAGACAAACTCCTACGTTGCTCATTTGTTTAGAACTTTTTTTTTTTCAACTTTTATTTCAACTAACACTAATTAGGATGTTTGGCTCCCAACTCCAATATCAATTCTTTGGCCTACGACCACCTATGACATCACATCAATACTCGATCTATGAGTTAGTTAGTCATACCTAAAACTATTTGTTAGTATAATTTATTTTTTTAATAACAACAACAATATAATTTCATCCCCTAAGTGACGTCGACTAAATAGATCGAATTATGTCATAATACTCGATTATAAATCATATTTTGATTCAACTCAACAAGAAAATTTTGTCCCTCCTCAAAATGTGTTTTGTGTGAATTTAAATCTAAATATTTATATCCATTTGTAAAGCTCATTGGACCTGGTCAATTGAGCCACTCTCATAGGATTGTACAAAAAATATATAAACCTATTGGGAAAAACCCATGTCCCACATCAGATAGATAAGACTCTTGGTAAGAGTTTATATAGAGGAGGCAATTCTCACCTTATGAACCAGTTTTTAAGGATGAGTTAGGCCTCCAATTTCATTATGGTATCAGAGCCTGTCGATTTCAATGGCCACCTACCGATTCACGCACCAAGCCCAAAGAGTGTTGTAGGGCGTGACAGTCGATTCACGCACCAAAGCCCAAAGAGTGCTGGGCGTGACGGGGATGTATTGGGAAAAATCCATGTCCCACATCGGATAGATAAGACTCTTGATAAGAGTTTATATAGAGGAGGCAATCCTCACCTTGTGAACTGGTTTTTAAGGATGAGTTAGGCCTCCAATTTCAACATGGTATCAGAGCTTGTCGAATTCAAGGGCCGCCTCAACCTATTCACGCACCAAGCCCAAAGAGTGCTGGGCGTGAGGGGGGTGTATTTGGAAAAACCCAAGTCCCACATCGGATAGATAAGACTCTTGAGAATAATTTATAAAGAGGAGGCAATCCTCACCGTACAGGCCGATTTTATGATGATGAGTTAGACTCTAAATTTCAACATGGTATCAGAGCTTGTCGAATTCAAGGGCCACCTACCGATTCACGCACCAAGCCCAAAGAGTGCTGGGCGTGAGGGGGGTGTATTTGGAAAAACCCAAGTCTCACATCGGATAGATAAGACTCTTGAGAATAATTTATAAAGAGGAGGCAATCCTCACCGTACAGGCCGGTTTTGTGATGATGAGTTAGGCTCCAAATTTCAACATGGTATCAGAGCTTGTCGAATTCAAGGGCCACCTACCGATTCACGCACCAAGCCCAAAGAGTGCTGGGCGTGACGGGGTGTATTGGGAAAAACCCAAGTTCCACATCGGATAGATGAGACTCTTGATGAGAGTTTATAAAGAGGAGGCACTCCTCACTTCACAAGCCGATTTTGTGATGATGAGTTAGGCCCCAATTTCAACAAAACCTAAACCACTTGGTGCACATAATGCCCCTATGCAATGTTCACATTGATAAACCTTTATAGCTTTTTTTTTGGAGGAAAAACCTTTATAGCTAATATGCTAGACAGTAATGGTATAAATTAATGTTGTCATATTAATTTGACATCGATCATGTGTTATCATTCATTGTTATTTATTTGGTATAATTTGACTTTGATATTTGTGTTATGATGAAGCGTGAGGGAAATACTTGAAAGGCATCATTTGCACTCAAAGAACTTGGCAAAGCTGGAAGAACCGTCTCTCGAGTTGCAGGTTGGTTTTATTTGAATCACTATATGTTTTGTGAAAACATATTGAATTGAATCACGGTTTTTTTTATGTGCCAAAATGAACAAATAAAACATTGGTGGTCACTACTAAAACAAAATCATAAGTTCATTATTGTTGTAACAGATTTTTATTTTTTTGAGAAAAGTTGTAACAGATTTTGATGCTTAAATTTATACTGCAGCTAGTTGAAAACAGCCACTGTTCTAGATTGAGCAAGGAAGTTGCTAAGAAGAGCCATCAACTAAGGCAGATGAGGGGAGAAGATCTTGAAGGGTTGAATGTGGAAGAATTACAACAATTGGAGAGGTCTCTTGAAATTGGGTTGGGCCGTGTAATAGAAAACAAGGTCTTCAATTCTACCTACTAGTAATTTTTTTTAATAAAATTTATCTCATGATTATATATTTATCTAAAACATCGTTTTGTTTTTTCAGGGAGAGAAGATCATGATGGAGATCAATGATCTCCAAAGAAAGGTTAGAAATATTCAAAGACACTCAACATGTTAGTTATATTAATATTAATTGGACGACTAAATTTAATTTGCTAGAGTCGATGGAGGAGTTAGAAATGATCAAAAAGATTGATGTTACTGAAACTTAAAAAAGTATACTTGTATTCTCCCACTTTGATTGTTAAAAAAAATTCTGTTTTACTTTTACTAAAAATCGTAAGGGTCCATCCTTGGAAATTTTTTTAGAGGTCTGTATTAGACCAATTCATACATTAAATTGTGTTATTTTCAATATATATTTACAAAAGTTTAAAAATAGGTAACAAATGATGCATTTGTAAAAAAAAAAATTGGTTAAATATGCATTTTTAATTTAAATAAAATATGTGTGTTTGAGTTTTCTAGTCGGTATTGTTATTTTGTTTATTTACCAAAAAAGTTGTCCACAAATCTTAATTCAACTGACAATGTCAAAATTGTTAGTATTGACGTTGTGAACTGTGTTTGATACCAGAGATTCTTCCACTTGTGTGTCCGAGTTTTCAAATGATTATTGTCATTCCATCTATCTACTAAAATAATATTAAATTAAATAAAAAAAAATACTCAATAAATTATATGTTTAGTTTTGTGTTGGTATATAACTAAGAAAGTTTCATCAAGTCATTATTTGCCAATTTAGATTATCAGCAACATATATCTATATTTATTTTAGCTTCTTTCCTACAACCCTTACTTTCATCCCTAAAACAAGCAACTTTTACCGAACCTGCAGGGAAGGCAACTGATGGAAGAGAATGACCGACTAAAGCAACATGTATGATACTATGATGTTCTTTCTCTTTTCTATTCTAAAATAAATTTTCTTCTAATGATACATGTAACATGACATAAATTCATACATTGTCTTCTTTTTTTCTCTCACATAAGCCCAATATTTGCATGAAATTTTTACTAGTTTTAGAATAAACTTTTACATTAGCTAATAAATTACTTGTATATGCTGGATAATAAGGTTGCGGGCATGATTAACGACAGAATGGTTGGAAGTGACGAATCTGAGAATGTGATTAATGAAGGTCAATCCTCAGAATCTGTCACTAATGTTTGCAACTGCATTGGTCCTCCCCAAGATTATGAGAGTTCAGATACATCGCTCAAGTTGGGGTGAGTTCAATTTAACTACCACATTATTATTAGTTTCATTTTGAAGAATTGTGTAAGTAGAGTTGAAAGCTATATTTTGTTAACTGATCTTGTTTAATTTCCTAACGCTTTCATGTACTATTTGCAGGCTCCCATATGCCGGCTGAAGGAATGTTTGTGTGCGAGGGATTAACCTTAGAGGCTTGTGATTAACAAGGATTATATGATTGGCTAAATTTCCTAAAAGATTGCGATATTAATAGTAAATATGTACGTACAGTAATTGGGCAACATGACTTCAGGGGTACTCTATATTATCTCATTTCGAAATTGTTAACGTGAAAGAAATTAATTTCCGGTTAGAGTTTTAATCTTTGAAGCATGGATACGGACACAACACAACACCGCTACTAATTTAAGAAAATCACACAATTTAGTGTAATTATATGTGTCGATGTCGTGTCGTTGTCGGACACGACAAGTTTCTGACACAACACGTGTCTGACACTAGGACACACCTATCTTTCAACAAGAAGCATGGATCTTATTAAAGCATGCAAAAAGAATGTTATTGGAAATTTTAGAACCGTCACATTTCCTCCCATCACCAAGTACCTCATATTGCAAGAAAACATGGAATATATTAGAGCTTTTGTTACTTAAAGGCATTTCTATTCATGATCTTAGGATGTGTACTGTGTAGCAACATCTGGAAACACAAGAGAAAATGACAAGGAAGAATACACCGAGACCATAGTCATATCCAACAGGGTTGAACCAAATAAAACTATGCTGCAATGTGGCATCCAATTGACACAACAAGTAGAGCAATATACCTTAACATGCAAATTTATTAAGAATAAAAAGATAAATAGAACACCTTAGGGGGGAAAATGTAAATAAAGAATTTCAGCATATACCATGACTCATCACCAGACTTTTTTGGTCTAGTATCTTAGTAATTGCGGCTTACACATTTTAAATGAGATTCGAACTCCAACCTCTATATATAATCGTTCTTCCAACTAAGGATTGAACTACAACGATCGATCCGATTTTAACTTCTAACAAGTTTATTTTGTCAACCTATTTTAACAACATTGATAAACAAAATAACTAGTTTGAACTATTAAAAAAAATAAAACGAGTTTGAATGCATCTATAGTTTTTATTTTTATTTTTTACAAAAAAATAATAATTCAATGTCTTGAAAGAACGTGGTTGGTTGACCGCCCTACTGTTGAAAGAAAACTTAACCTTATTCACCCACTTTTCTTTTCCTTTCTCTTCCTTCCTGCATTGTTTTCTCTTCGCGAGGTCTCACAACACACTTCACAACTTCAACAGGTAATCGAATCTGATTCGCGCAATGCATCTCTCTCTCTCTCAAACTTAAATAATTCAAATTACACACATTTTCTAAATAGCGCCGCAATCATGCCGGACGCCGCCCCACACGCGGTGGATGATCTGTATTTTGTGTGGCTGCGCCGCTACTGTAGCAGTTTGAGTAATTTTTTTCCTTTCATTTTCAGCAATTATGTGTTTATTAGTAGCATTAACCAAACATAGACACTCTTTGGATTAGGCAGTGTCCCAAAACTCGTATGATACCCCTATAACACGTGTCAGATAATTCAAAGTAGTGTATTATAAACCTCTAAGACCCTGTTATGTTAAGAATAATGTTAGTTAGAGTTTTAGTTAGTGTTTGTTGATAATTAGCTAGTTAGTTAGTTTGATTGTTGGTTAACTGTCAAATATGCTCCATAAATAGAGCCATTCTAACCCACATGGGTTAGCCTGGTGGCGTAGGCGTGGGACCCTGGAGGGTTCTCTTCTCAAGGTTTGAATCCTTCTCGGTGCCAATTTCTGGAGGATAGTCCATATTGGCTTTAACTTCCCCCCCACTGGTGGATGGTGGAATTGGTATCCCAGATTAGCTGGTCTCTGGGTCGGATACCGAGTTTTCAAAGTTATGTTGTCGTTAGGATTGAGATTAGGATTTGGGGTGGTGACCAGCTCGTGTTTAACATGCATTTTGATGATGTTAGTATCATGTTATTTTTTATGTTGAAGCTTTCATTTGAAGTTGCTGATGTGAATTTAAAATTGCTGATGTGAGTTTAAGTTCTATCTTATCGTTTAATGTTGAGGCCTTTTTATGTTATAGCCAGTTTGCAAGCTAAAAAATGTAGTGTTAATGTTAATTTTAGACCATATATTACCCCAAATTTATTTGTAGTAATAAAGAGTTAAATTTGACATGGGTTTAATCGACTTTTTAATATATTATCTGATGTGTTTTCCGATGGATGCATCACATTTTATGTTAAAGGTATAAAATGTAGAATACAATATTTTTATCACGGAAGTATAGTAAAAACTGGAATAGCAGCTGATATTGATCTAATACCAAAACTAGGACAGCATTACAGTTTTTATAGAGAATCCATCAAAATCCTCTATACTATAGCGCCGCTATTTGACAACACTAAATAATATTTGTAGAGCTAATTTTGCTTTATATGTCAGGTTGATTGATGCATATTATGGCTTTAGGTGTTGTGGTACTGGTTGGGTTAATTATCTACTTCAAATGTGTAATTTCACAATTAAACTTGTAAACATGAAATTACCTTTTCTGAATAAAGCTTCTTTCATGATATCTCAAAGATTACCTATAAATTATCTCACTTTTTTATTTGGTATTATTACACTGCGGTCCTCCCCTAGCCGCCTTGCAGCATTTGGGTTGCCTTTATTCCAACCTCCGACACCTTCCTTGTGTTGGGTGTGAAGGGGTGGATTTAGTCCCACATTGCCTAGAGACATGGACTGTGTAGTGTTTATACAGTTTGGGCAACCCTCACCTTACATGCCGGGTTTTATAAGGTTGAGTTAGGCCCAACCCAAATTCTAAGAAATAAAGAATAAAAGTTGTTTATCATCATTAAAGCAGTTTGTATAGTAAGAAAGTGTGTATAGCTCTTTGAAACTATGTCAAGACTTTATTGTACTTTCACTAGTTGAGCTCTATGGTTACATAGGTGATCAAGTTGAAACTTTCACCATTGTGTGCTACTATGCTTTATTACCGTTTAGCTCTAGAAGTTCTGTTTGGGTATATAAAATGAAACTTTTATAATTTTTATTTGAAAATTATGATGCATATGTCTTCCTTTTTGATCTTTTGCACTTGTGTGATTGGATCATGTAGTTGTTGTTGCTCAAATTTCTTTGGACTGAAGCCTTTTCTTTTATACCTTATATTAGTGTCATAGTCTATTTTTATATCGATCTAGCAACAATTGAATTTCTTAATCTCTTCATCTAGTTTAATTTGTGAAATTGAGCCTGTTCTAATAAGAAATTTAGCAGCTAACTTATTTATAGTTGATGCTACTGATCTTGATAACCTGTAATATCAAGAAAGCAAACTGCATGATTTGTGTAGTGAACAGTCATTGAGTGCTATTCTTCTCGAGTCTATATACGGCGCCTTTGTAGTCTTTGATTTACCGGTCTCGGTTCATCTTGAGCAGAGATCTGGTTTTTAATAAATTTTGTTGTTCAAATTTCAAAAAAAAATTGAGTGCTATTCTTCGTAGATATTGGGAAACAAGATTGACATATTAGGGGCACTGTTTTAACAATACTTGCAGTTGTAATTTTTTCTTCTTCTTTTGCATAATTTTTTTAGTCTTTTCATATTAGAGGTTTTGGATGAGATGCAGAATTCTGGGGAATAGTTTTCAAATGTGAACCGACATTTGCTATTTAATATAGCATAGATTAAAATAAAATTGTGTTGGTCGATACTTGGTTTCCTACCTCTTTCTCTTGCTGCATCTTCATTTGTCTTGAAATGAATTACTTATTTTGATTAGTTCAATGAAAAGTTTTAAAGAGTGCTTTTGTAGTTCTGCATGTTCTATTTTAGTTTGTGACATCCAAAATAAATTATTCTTAATCAAATGGTAATATAATGGTTTTAGTCCTAATGGAAGTCATTGGTTTAAATTGTGGGTTGTCGGTCAAATAAAAGCATACACTGTATTTGTTTTATTGCCTTACAATTAGGGTCGTGTGTGTGTTCAAATTGTTATATTATTGTATGCAATTATTTTAGGTTGTGGAAGATGTTAATTTATACTATGATAATGAACGACAGTGGATGTAATAGGGTTTAAATAACAATTTAGAATTGTAGGCCCCGGCCCTTGTGCCATGGGTTACTTTAGATTTAAATCCTATACAATGCGTTAGTCCAAAGTACTCGTAAATAGGGTAGTTCTATATGCCACTTAGAAAACCTCTTGATTGTAATCTAAGATACGCACCTTAAAATCAATTAGGAACCGTTTTAATCAAAAAGCGCAACAGAAAGAGTTGCATAACTAGGAAGCCTTTTAGAAGCATTACAGAAAATTAAATTTAATAGTATTTTTTTGTCTATCTTGTTTATATGTTTATACAACATATTTGGTTTTGGGTGGAATTTCCTTTTGGTAGATGAAATGAGTAATTTGGAGTCTAAGAAATTGTTATGCTTTAAAAGTACTCGGCTCTTTTCTATTCTAGTTGCATATATTCTGCACACACCCTTAGATCCTCAAATGTTTTGCTTTATGAACTGTACAATTGTTTATTTTGGGCAACAATACGTATCAAGGTAGAAACATCTAAAATTTAGTGAGTTTTACTTGGATCAGTAAATTTCGGGGACGAAATTCATTTTAACGGGGTAAAATGTAATATCCCAAACCATTTAGAGTTAAAATTAGTGCTTAAGTAGGTGTAATTATAAGTGTAGTTAAGAGTGTCAGTAGTTTTAAAATAGATTAAATTAGAGCTAACAATATCTAAGGGGTAAAATATGGAAGTATAAAAATCTCGTTGATTCGATCAATACCTGATAAATTCTGATAAGAATTAGCAACTGTCATTTTGACCCCTTAAACGATAGAATTTGGCCAAGAGGCTCGTTTCTATGTGAATTAGTATTGTCTTTTGTTGAAATGTACTTAAGTGAGGGCAATTTCGTAACTTCAACATAAACCCATAAATAAGCAATTCAAGAGAGAGAAAAATAAAAATTTCAGAATTTCCTCTTCTTCCTCTCTTCTCTCTCTCGCCAGAATCAACAAAGAAACACAATCCTCTACCATTCCAAACCAAAATCAACAAGCTCACATGAAAATCATAAATTAGAGTGTTTATGTTATTGTAAGGCAAGGGATACCTAAAGGAAGTGATTCAAGTGCTGTGTAAGCAAAAAAATAGGAAAAGATCTAGGTTTGTGGAAATTATGAGAAATTGAGGAAAAGCTTGATTCAAGAGCCAAAAGAGAACATTAGGAGCAGATGAAGATAAATTTCAAACATTGAATCATCATCTTTAACCTAGGATTAGAGGTGAGTTCCCCTTTAGTCTTATAACTTGGTAACCATAAATCCAAGCATATGTTTAATATGCATATGAGATGTTTGTGAAATGTCTTATGTGAGTATTGGTGTGTAGATTAGATGATTTATTAGAGTTTATTAGTAATGATATTGTTACTTAATGTTACTCGTGTATTTGACATTGATAGTTCATGGATTTAAAGAAGTATATGGGTGATTAGTAATAAAAAGAACATATAAAGTTATACGATATGTGTATAGATAATTTAAGGACTTGTTTGGAATTGGATTAAGATGGTGATTGATGGAATGTCTATGAATTGTTATTGCAATAATGTGAAAGTTGACGTGTTGATTAGATGAATGCTAGGTAAATTGTACTTAGTATGAGAATAAACTTAAACTGCAAATGTTTAATTCTTGTAATGAAATAATGATGATGATAGCATAGTTGTATATGCATTATACTTAATTACTATTTGATTGTTATACTTCGATGCTATTTATGTATACTATATATATGTGCAGAGTAAGTAGAAGCATAGGATATTTCCTAGTTAGTCGGACTTATGTATCTATATATAACTAGTAATGGAAATACCAAGTATGAATGATAATATATGATGAAAAAACAAGTAAGTTAAAGGTATTCGAGATTACTTGATGTGTAATATGCATCTAGGTAGTACAAGAGTGAATGATAAAAATGATCATTCAATTGAGGGGTAGATAAGGTAATCTCAGAAAACAGTGAAGTAGATGGGGCACCACTTACCGTTTTTTTAGCATACTTTACTGGTAGGTAACTATGTTGGGTATACCCACACTCGGGAGAAGTTACGAACACAATTACAAATGAACGAAAGAACGAATAAATCTTACGATCAGATTATGAGATATGTCTATGTTCTTCGTTAAACTCAAAGCACACAGTTAACTAATGTATACTTTGATAGAAAGAAGATTTAATTTTATCTATGAGTTTTAACTAATGATTTTCTAAGGAGAAATTTATACTTCATCCCTCTTTGGGAACTCACTGAGATAGTAAATCTCATCACATGTTGTTGTTTATTTTCAGGTATTAATTCATTGGAGGACTGAAGAGTACACAAGAGACTCGTTAGCCATCCAATGTGTTAGTCGGAGCTGGATCACAGTTTGAGTCTAGGGTTAGGGTCTTCATATTGTACCCTTCACTTTCAATGGTTTTGTAAAAAAAAATAAAAATAAAATTATTAAGTTTCATTTGAAGTGGAAGGAAGTTTGTTGAAGTATTTAAACTATTTTTATGTTTTTACAAGATTTTTCCTTTAAGATATTCATAGAAGAATTATGTAGCTTCAAAATTTATTATCTTGTTTAAGTTATTTTACAAGAATTTTTGATTTAAAGTTAGATGTCATATTCCGTCTCTATCTTTTTTGTAAATAATTTGCATTTGGCCTAAATCTGCAGAGTTATATGCTTATGAATGGCGGCTTTGCTGAAGCTTGGAAAGAAGGTAAGTTGAATTTTATAATAAGCACCAGCTCCTTTCATTTTAAATTGTGTAAAATACCACAATTATCCATGTTGCAGGGGTTTTCCTATAATAATTAGTGTATATAGCTCATTAAGTTTCTGATAATACCCTTTTTATTATCTGAATGCAGAGAATATATATGAACTTTACCAGAGCTTTGGCTACAACATCATGTAGGCATGTGGTAGGGTCAAGTTATGCATCTATATTTGCTTCACAATCTGTTTATGCATCCGCAAGATGCATGCCTGGTAATTGACGTCATTTATGCTTATAATGTTTCATTTCCAGCACTTGTTTATTGTATACTATTATACTTACACGTACTTCACATTACCTGATGCAGATTTCATCAATCACTCATGTATAGGTGTGGCTGGTTATAGTAGTGGGACTAAAGAATGTGGAATACGGTGAGATAGTACTCAAATTTCAAGTTTTAAAATTAACAATTGATAGCATTACAGTTTAGGTGGTTTAAGGATGATAGCATCATTTGGCCTATGCATGGTGAGTAGGGCTAGGAGAAGTTAGTTTACTTTTAAAGATATGCATAAAATTACAGAGGGGTGGGGGCACTTTTAAGAGGCCGTAATTTATGTACTGCTTTGTGAGGTATACTACATCGGTGATAATATTCCTGATTGGTAGATTGGGTTGGGTTTATTTACATGCTAATAATACTGTAATAGATGGTCCTGAATTTTTCAAATATCTCTCGGCTGTAGACGAAAATGCCAACACTAAAATTTGGATGACTGCACATGGAAGAAAGAAATGACATTAGTTGAAAATTTGGTACTTATACGTAAAAAGCAAAAAGCTAGATGTAATTAGTTTTGTTTTACGTTGGCAGGTGCTTCCATGCTAGCTCACAAGTCTGGTCAAGAAGTGATGCAGCGTATGGTTTGAAGCCCCCAAAGAGGGAGAAGTATGTGAAAAAAGGCAGTAGAAACCAGCCTCCTGTTGACGCTCCACACATCCCTTGTAAAGTCACTGCAACCAAATCTAATCCCGATAAAACGATAGAAATATTTGAAGGCATGACCCTTGTTGAACTGGCAAAGCGTTCTGGAAAATCAGTATCTTCTTTGCAAGATATTCTCACAACTGTTGGTGAAAAAATTCAATCAGAGTTTGAGCCTCTCAGTATGGATATTTCTGAGCTTGCTGCAATGGTATATCCTTCTTAGTCATAGATGATGTTAAATCAGTGAATATAGGAAACCAGTATCGTCTTTTGATTCCAATACTTGTTTGTTAGCCTTTTCCCATTTGTAAATGACAGTTTGTAAGGGAAAAAAATATTTTGCTCATACTCTACTCATTGTCTCATTCTGCTTCACTTGGAGCATATAGGATTCAAAGCTATCTTTCATAATTTTTTAGTTGCTTGAGATAAAGGCTGCTAGCAATGTTTTGATGGAAATCACTGGAGTTTGAGATATACTTTTCCTTAAATTGATAGTTGGCATTGGTAGATTTTGTGCATCTCCCCATTTGTCGTAAGGCACAATATGCATAGGAAAGTAAAAGGAAAATAAGTAATCGATAGTACTAGGCCTAGAGTCTTGGTAGGTAGGTTTGGGGAAATATTTAGTTTCAATGTAGCATTATTATACTTGGGTATTCTTACATCTTTTTTTGTTTGCCTTATTTTTTTTTGTTTGCCTTATTTCTGGATCATTGACTCACAAGTGTCTCCGCCACTCTCCAATCCCCCCTTCCTCCTTTTTGTTTTGAACTA
>Ga0315913_1007441_pt1 | contig 13134 bp, 8 predicted proteins | sample MpolsnodulesMG_FD_207736 | JGI IMG/M metagenome (GOLD analysis project Ga0315913, IMG submission 207736) | Medicago polymorpha root nodule microbial communities from Los Angeles, California, United States - small nodules | ecosystem: Host-associated > Plants > Roots > Nodule | place: USA... | reverse complement strand
TAGTGTACATATCCAAACATAAATAGCTTATCAAGTATAAGAGCTTATGATGTAAGCTCTAATGTTATAAGTCCTAATGCTATAAGCATCTATATAAGCTGTTTATCCAAACAGGGGCACAATCTATCACAAAACATAATGAAATTGTAGATCTATAGTGGTGGTACAAAATGGATTGTGTGCGCAGTCATAATAACGTGACTACATGCAATCATGCATCTTGATTGTTTGATCAAGATTAAATCATTCAAATTTTAAGTTCAATTTATTAGGGTTTAAAAGATCAAAAGTTTTTAAAATCTAAACTATTTAATCTTGATCAGATGGGTGAGATGAATGCATATAACAGGGGCGGATGCATTATATAGTTTTGTGTTGCTATAACCACACCAAATTTTTTACAAATGAAAATTATTTACATACGAAGGATGTCTATAAAATGAACGTTAGAACAAGTTGGTGACTCATTTTGTTCTATTTAACATTTGTTAGAGTTACAAATGGATTTGGATTAATAAAACTACTAAAATTATTATTTTGAATTAAATAACACAAATTTTTTTTTATTTTATTGGACTACTTTTTATGACTATTATTTTAGTCACACCAAAAGCTTAGTCCTACATCCGCCTCCAACATTTTGTCAAACTGTCTCTAAACCAAATATGTGGTGGTGCTCAATAGAATTTGCACAAGTTCGTCCATACAAAATTTCTTTAGGGCGAACATTTCATTTTTTTTTTAAAAATTAAGATAAATGCAAAATTTCAAATCATCAAAACCACACATAGAATGTTAAAACAATCACTCTTCTGAATTACTTTCACTTTACGTAGTCACACTTCATGTTTTGGATTCAACCCATTGGAACAAGACGAAACACCCTGAGGGAACATGCTAGTTCCGGTGTGGATCACCATCTTGGAACACGCCCCTGTCTCTCCCACACCGTACACATGGCCTCTTACGGTTTCCTGATAAGGTAACACATTTTACGGAAGTCATTAGCGCCTCTTTTTCCTATATAAGGTGACTCATCGTCACCTTCAAGGTACAATTCATATTCTCGTACAGACTCACACATTCAACCTCATTTCTCATACTGACTTGAGCGTTGAAGTGGCATGTTTGCAAACACTTTTTGCTCCACCGTAAAAACTACCCCGCCGCTGCACTGAAGCATCACACACCACTGTTGCCTTTATCTGACCGTTACCAGACGTATCACTTCTTAATTATTTTGGCCAAACAAATTACAATTTAAAAGAGTGGTAGTTTATTTTACAAGATTAAAAGAGTGATAATGTTTGGTTTGACATTTCTTAATAAAAAAAAAATTGACATATTTTATTTTTCTTTCAAAGTATTGTACTCCTATTTTGTTTTTGGCAAATGTTAACTTGTGTCCTCAAGGACACATGTTAAAGAATTCATTATAGAAATATACATATTAAAAGTCGTGTAGTCAACTTCTTAAAAGTCAAAATATTATGTTTTCCAATGCAAAGTTACTTTTTGTAGGTTCCTTAACATGTGCCCTTAAGACACAAGTTAACATGACCATTTTTTTTTTTTTTGGCTTTGATGCATGTTTGAAATTACCCAAGTAACGTAGGCAATAAAAGGTGTGTTATTGTACATTTTCCAAAAACTCAAAAGGGCCAACCTGGGATAGTGAATTGTGCTCAGATGTGCATTTAATGCAAAACTACAGAAAGCAATGAGATGAGAAACACACTTTGTAGAGGAAAATTTTTCAATATTAAATTTCTCGGAAAATGAGGGTGTCATTGTAAGGTCATTATCTCACTAAATAACATTGTTTATGGCATGGAGTAGTACTCAACATTAAAGTTTGCATCCCGGATTGGTTTCCCCCAAGCTCTTAATTACACAAGTAAAACCTGCAGTGTGTTTGTTTATTTGTCTTCAAGAGGAAAAAACCATGAGTTTAGTGGGGTATTTGGTAAGAGATTTTGCACCGTACGTTTAAACTTCGAACACTTTATTTATTCATTTTAAATGTGAATTTTTAATAGTTAGACTACTTAACTAAAAAAATATTCGAATCAAATGACAAAACATTATAAACTCACACATACAAATGAAGATATTGAGATTCAAATTCCGATCATGGTGTTTGATCTAACAATTTTCGTGATTTTGCCGGTTGAACCAGCAGGGTTTGTGGACATAATCGAAGCAATTTAAATAGTAGTATTACTTTCTTCTTCCCTTAATATAGGCATTCAGTTATTTTATTTAGAATAATAAATTGAGAATGATATTTGACGTCAAATAAACGTTCGAAGAATATTTTTTTAACTTCTTCAAATTGTCTTAGGTTTACTTGTGTTGTATCAAGATTTCGAGTCATTTTGAGTTTTCTTCACTATAACAGCTTTGGTCTTTTGATGTGTATTAAGGGTTTGTGCTGTAATTTTGAGAGGGTTTACAAATATTTTGTGAAGGTATGCAGTAACTTTGAGAGGGTCTACAAATATTTTGCAGAGAGATTGTGGATAGTTTATCTTTTTTTTCTTTCTTTTGCTAATTGTCTTTTGTGAATGTGACTTATATATCTAATGTGCCTTATATGAATTTAGTCATAGATGTGATATCTCGATTTTTTTTATGATTTTTAATCGAATTTAGTCGAAGATGTGATATTTCGATCTTTTTATGATTTTTTATCATTAGTCCGTTATTACTCTTAATATTCATCCTAACAAAACCAATCCTACCAACATTTTATATAAAAGCTTATTTTTATAAAACTTTTCAAATTTAATTTAAAAGCTTGCTTCCTTGGATATTTAGAAGTAGGGGTGGGCAAAAAAACCAAAAACTGAACTGAACAAAAAAAAAACTGAACTAAAACAGTTCAGTTCAGTTCAAAACAGTTCAGTTCGGTAACTAAAATTCAATTTCATTTGTTTTTTTCATATTGTTTTCAAAGGTATCAATAATAACAGTTCAGTTCAGTTCGGAACAGTTCAGTTCGGTTTGAAACAGTTCAGTTTAGTTCGAAATGCAAACAGTTCAGTTCAGTTATTTTAAATTTAGCAAACAGTTCAGTTCAGTTCGATTCAGTTTTCATCCCGAACTGAACCATGCCCACCCCTATTTAGAAGCTACGATGCGTAAAATTTTAGGTTTACTTTATTTGTAAAATGGATTTTTTATATTTATTTTATAGAATCCAGGTTTAGAAACTTCGATCGGTGCTTGCATAAATCATAGGCTAGGAATCTATGTTTTAAGTCAAAACGAAGCAAGTTGGGATAGGCATAAGGGGACACTAGAATTTGGAGTTAGCAACCTATTAGTAATTTATTACTCACACTTATCTCTAAGTTTGGTTTGGTGAAGGTATGCAATACCTTTGAGAGAGGGTCTACAAATATTTTGCCGAGAGATTATTTTTTTAGGGAATTTTGGAGAGAGATTGTTCATAGTTTGTATTTTTTGTTTTTTTTCTTCTTTTAGTTGTGTTTTGTCGATGCGACTTGTATATTTAATTTTTCTCATGAATTTTGTCGAGATTGTTATCCCAATCTTTTTATTATTTTTTATCATTAGTCCGTTATTACTCTCATGGTCACCCAAACAGAACCAATCCCACCAACATTTTGAACAAAAGCTTATTCTTATAAATCTTTTCAAATATAATCTACAAAACAAGATATCAACAAATAGTATTATTAAATTTGTGTTTTGCCTCCCCGGATATTTAGAAGCTACTATGCAGAAAACTTTAGGTTTACCTGGGGAGTATTTGTAAAATGGATTTTTTTTTCTATTTATTTTATAGAATCCAGGTTTAGAAACTTCGATCGGTGCTTGCATAAATCATAGGCTAGGAATCTATGTTTTAAGTCAAAACAAAGCAAGTTGAAATAGACATAAGGGGACACTAGAGGTTGGAGTTAGCAACCTATTAGTACTTTATTACTTACACTTATCTCCAAGTTTGGTTTGGTTTTCTTAATTTGTTTAAGTTCGGTGATCCCAATTTCACATCTCAACCATTTGTTTATGCATATAATTGATTGTAACTAGTAACGGCCTTTAATTTGTCAAAAGAAAAGAAACACATGTATGTTAAAATATATATTCTTCAATATACATATTAAAGAATTACGTAGCAACACACTCTGAAACACATTCTTTTGAATAAGTCTCTCTAATCGGTTGGATTTCAAATGAATCCTACTAAATTTATGTGGATCAACATGATTTAGCCGGATCTATTTAAATTTCAACCAATTTGAGATGGTGTGTTAATTAAAAGAGTGTGTTGTTAGCCCTCATCTAAATTAAATGTTGTTATAGCATTTTGACGTGGCATTGCATCACTGAAAAATAGCAACATATGGTAAAGTTAAACTAATTAAAACTGCATGTGGCAGTGATTTTGTTTTTGAATTTGAATAGCTAGCTTTATCTTAAGATATGTTAGAGGTATAATTTAGATTCAATTGCAAGGTACAAAACATTGAGCACAAACTCACACAAATGACAAAACTAGTATATTTTGAAGACCAATAATGCACTTGGTTTTACAAGTATTTTCATTTTACTATTTCGAGGGAGGATAGAGAGGGACTTGTAGGTTCTGGATTTAGCAAAGATATTTCATTGTTATTAATAAAATCATGAGGGACAGCAAATTTAAAAGAGTGTGTTCCTTTCATCCTCTCAATAACATGTCGCCTCTCTTGTTTTTTACATCAACCACTAGTATTCTTGAAAATGAGTGACAATGATTTTAGTTCTTTAGCACTATTAGGTGGATAATTCAGGATAATGATATGAAATTATTTTGTGAGATTATTATGAAAAATATGAAATCATTGTGACAATTTATATTGTGAAAGTGAATCTATATACCATATTATAAAGGAAATATATGCTAAAGTTTAACTATTATTAGCTATTTTGTCAATTTTTTTAAAATTTTTACCCTTAACTAACAATTTTTGTTTCTCCTAAAAAAACTAACATTTTGTTTTAAATACAAATTTGGCTTTTAGAATACAACTTTTTTTCAAAATTAAAAAGAATATAAAAACTAAACCAACAATAAATTAATTGGTCTAAATAGTAAGGGATTTTGAGCCCTTCTACAAATAGTTTACTGTTCAATTTCTGTCTGGCTTCCTTGATATAGCTAATAATAGTTAAACTTGGTAGAAAATATATAATATGGTAATTAAAAATATATAAAAACTGAAATTTAGATATGTTATAAAACTAAATAAAATTATAAATTAAAACAGATTTCATACAATAAAAAAAGCAGATTGACACCATGTTTTTCTGCTGGTCTGAATAATTAATTTTGTCATTGCAAAGCTGAATTGAATGGCAGATTTTTTGTACGATTCCTAAATCTTGCAGTGAAGGCAGCTAAATATTAGATTCTAAAACAAAAATTCCATTTCAAATAAAATTGAGACATAATATAGACTAGAGACATATAGAGACAATGTTTTTCAACACAAGTGGTGTGATATATATAGATATAGATAAAGGCTTATAGATTCTGAGTTTCTTTCTCTGGCCCAAAGACCTTGCATGATAATGTTGTTGCAGGTGCAGAGGACGTGAGTTAAGCAGGACCATTCCAAAATTCTGCGCTGGATTTGTACCCATCATTTGATAATGACTACATAATTCAAAACTAACGGCTCTGATCATCCTCATATTTTCCAATGGTAGATGTCCCACTTGTGGGGTAACTACGTACGTAAGTTTGAGTTGCACAGAATCACTGTTTTTTTGCTTATATGTGGGTATTTACTACGTAATTCTTTTATTGTTTAAAATAATGAGGCGATAAAATTACACGCACAAAGTGTGGTAAAGAGGGATCTTATGAATTCGAGTTGTGTCCCAACATAGCAAATGTTTTTATATGTTTTTTAGGGTTGTGTTATTTGAACAACCATTTTAATCATAATTTATGGGACAATCATTGATTTACAAAGAAAACGAGGTATTAACACAAAAACCAAAATAATAGAGATAAAATAAAAATATAATGTGAATATGAAAGAAAAAATTGTCACAAAAGTTATTAAAAAATGGTTGTACAAATATCATTCCTCTTTTTTTTTTTTTTATCATCCCACAAAAAATGTACATGCTATAGTTACAAAGTGCAAAAATTTATTTCAAAAATTACTACTTAATACATGGAATACTTGTTGTTGAGAATGACTTTATTGATAGTGTCAAGTGGGCAGAGGCCTAGAGGGCGAGGGAACGTAGCGAGTAGAGTAAGGTAAGATTCAAATGTATTGTAATATTCAGAGTGTCACTTATTATACAAATAATCATGTGTATCTTACCTTTATCAAGCATGTTGATGTGAGGTTTTACAAGATCTGAGAATGTTGCATGAAAATGTTCATTCTTCAGATAAGGCAAATGATATGTTGACCAAGTAAGTCACATGTGACAAATTCAAACCTTACTTGAACTTGTTACATGGCTCTTAGTGTTAAGAAGGAGTTGTAAACCCCAGTCATCAAGATGTGATAGTCATGCATAATCTACTTATGTTGAGAATGACTCATAAGTAGTGCAAGTAGGCATGGGAAAGTGAGTGTTGCAAGTGGAGCAAACTTCACCTCTCCGTTGTTGTTTGACATTACTGTTTGTTTGTGGAGTGATTGTGCACCTCCCTCGATACAGTTTAGAGCTGTTGTTGTATTCTGAATTGTAGTATTTATATTAGATTTGTAAAATTTCATTATTCCATTCAATCAATACTAATACGGAACTACATTTGCTTTGTAGTCAGTGACGTATGTATAATTGGACGAACTTCGTAACCAAACATCGTGTGTTACATTGTTTTACGATTTTCCTTTCACTAATAAATATTATATAATTTCAATAAAAACTCGTTGCTTTTTAATTCTTCAATAAGTTTGAAAATGACCTAGTATAGAATATGAAGGTTTTAATCGTGGATGTACAACTTTAAATAAAAAATTCAAAAGAAATAAAAAATAAACAAAATGAATTAAAAATCAGCTATTTTTTTGTAAAACTACTGTTTTTTTTTGTCTCCCCACTTAACAAAACCTTTGCCATATTTAATCATTTGTAGGACAACAAGTAACAGGTTACCCGCATGGAATTGTGTATGTCATAAATTATAGAATGCCGTTGAAGCAAAACACTAACCTAACAATCTACCATATTCATAATACAATAATATCGTACATTAATTCATTTCTATAAATAAAGTCATGTTTGGCTAGAAAATAATGTTCAAAATGAGAAAAGAGGATACACTGTCTATCTCAGTGAAAGCAATAGAGGATTTGCTGTCATATAGCTACATAAAAAGTATATAGATTCATAAAAGATAATGACTATACATAAATGGTAGGGATGACATAATTAATCAAGACAAAATTAGAAATTTCCACAACTATTTCTTCCCATTCAGTACCGAAAGGAAATAGAAAGTGACCATCTCAAATACTAAAATCAAATATACCCTCGCACGGTTGCATTTTCAACCACACGTGTCACCACGAACACAAACTCAAATAAACATTGTCTAAAAGAGGATTCACATTCACGTAGTCAAAAGTCAAGACATCGATGATCATTCAATCAAGATCAGACTATCTTGAAACAAATGCAGATTATACTTTTGATTTTACTATTTAAAATATCATTTGACTATATGAACGCGTAGAATCTCAGAGTGCAAAGAACCAAATACGTAAACAAAAGAGTGAAGTTAACATGAAAAATAATGAAACAAAAAATGTTACTTTATAATACACTACTAGTACTATTTGGTATACATAATTAAAATCATTCCCCCCAACCTTAAATTAAGTACTTGAAGACGAAGATGAAGTTGAAACTTCAGTTTGTGAAGCATCAGCTTCATCTTCATCTTCGCAATCAATCTCCTCCCTAACTTGTTCTAACAACAAAGAAGAACTAGGAGTATCAACCTCTTCCTCGCGAGCTTCCGAACAAGAAACACAACGAGTGCTATAAGAGGAAGACAAAGAAGAACTATAAAACGATAAAGGAGAAGAAGGAGAACGAGAAGAAGAAGAAGATGAAGTAGAAAATGACGAAGAAGTCGAAGCAAATGCAAGACCAACCAATAAATCAACAAAAGCACCAACAATATAGCCATGATTGATTTTCTCATTGACCTTCAAATACCAACTCAAAAGCTCTTGTAGACCTTTCCAATCTTTAACATCATGAGCTTCTACTATTTCCTCCATAGACTTTCGAAAATCGACATAAGGATCTCGAGATTCCATAGATAAAACTACACTGTCTTTGAATGGTAAGCTTTGAGTTTCACCACCTCCTATTGCAGCAGTTTTATTATTAACCTCTAAGATGGAGTTGGTCTCATCTGGCTCAAAGAAAAACCGATCAGAAGATAATCCACGAATCACAGTTTCAATCGAATCGACTTGTTCGGATTCTTGATCATTAGAAGCTTTTGAAAAGCTAGAATCACAGTCTGGAGAAACAGTGGAGAAAGATTCAGAAGCATCCAAGTAAACTGAGTTAATGGTTTTGAAAGTGTCATCTTTGTTGATGTTATCAGCTCTAAAAGAGAGTGTTTTTGGTTGGTGACAATATGGCCATGGCCATGATGAAGAAGATGAATATTTGAGTTCTGTGTTTTTGAGAAGAGAAGAGAGCTGGTTCAATGTTTTTTTCTTCCCCATCTCTATAGTTTTTTTTTTCTTCTTAGGGGGAAGAAATTAAACAAGGGATAGGAAATGAATAAATTTAGTTTCAAATGAAATTTGAAGGTTGAGAAGAGTATTGAAGTTAGATTGGGGGCATTAATGGCAAGTCAGATGTGGTTATCTGCTTGAGGGGGGAAGATTTTAAAGATGTGGTGGGACAATTTGGAGAGCTGTACATTACTTGCTGGGGTCACCTTACAGTAGTTTCTTATTTAATTTTTACAGGCTTTAGTAGTAAATGCATGGACAATACTACAAATATTACAATTTTAACATAATTTTTTTGCCTAAAAAAAACATTTCTATTTATCCTGTAAAATAACATATTTTTATTAATCTGTCTATGAAACATTGTTTTATTATATTTTTTGTAAGTATATAAATAATGAGTGATTAGTCTCAAGTAGTATTAAGAAGTTCTACGTGAATGATTTAAAAGAACGTTAAATTTTACTTTTGAATGAATCAATTATTAGTTAAATTTTACTTATTTTCCCGTCAAATTTCAGATTACGAAAGTCTCTTTTTCTGGAAAATAAAAAGTGTTAAAACCCTAGGTGACATATAGTATATGTGTGTGAACTAAATTAAGGAGATAGACTTAAGTAGACACGTCATCATATAATCATTCAATTATAAAAAATGTTGAAGATCATTTCTTGTAGAGGATAAAATGTTGATGATAGTTTGTACCAAAAAAAAACGTTGATGATAATGATATTGAAGGAACCGCTAACATGTGTCCTTAAGCACATGTTAATAAAAACATGTGTGTGTGTTTTTTTTTAAGAAAAGGAACAAAAACACATTAAAATATCAAAGATGAAAATTATGTATTTGAAACTGTATCAATATATGTTTCAAACTTTTGATAATCATGTTTTTCAACAATTACATATTGTTTGTATGGATACATGTTAGCATGACCCATATGTTTATACATATAAATATCGGATTTAGTGAGGTAACTACGTCACACAGTTACATATCCTGACTGTCCGATCTAAGACCGACGTTCGCGATTGTTTATAGTTGATTAAATTTTGACTGTGTTTGATCTGAACTGTCCAATTCAAAATCAATGGCTGCAAATAGAAACAATGTGTAACTATGTGTTTTTGCAAATCAACATTAAAGGATCAGTCTTACCAGTGTTCACCTCTCATTTATTTGCATTAAGTTATTATGTATCATTCAAATGTATATCCTTATATCCAACAAAATTATTCATTTATGTTGAATCCTTGAACTGCGATTTTCATTGTACAGTATAGTGTTTATTTACTACAGTCTTCTGGCTAAATTGAATACTCTCAACAACCACATTTAATACAAAACCATAAACCAAATAACGTTATAGCTAGACGTTGGTCCATACTCCATCAATCTGTTTTGGGCGGGAAGAAGTACTTGTTCATATACCTTACCGGTGAACTTTAAATTAAGTAGGTTTTTTTCAAAGAGATTGTGTATTGGCTTTTATGATCTGGTGATCCAACTCCATTCTAGCAACTAGATATTACTTATGATGCATAAGAAAATGAGTAGTGTTATTTGAACATCCATTTGTTTAACAACCAAATGGACAATCATATTTTTACAAAGTAGGTGAGGTCAAAAACAAATGTTAATATTTGAAACATTTTTTGTTCGTATATGTGATTTTTTGTTTATAAAATCTAATGATTTTTTTGTTGGTGGGCCTAAAATGAAAGGATTTAGTAGCACTACTTTTGCAACGACCCTCGTCTTATTTTGTGACATGATAATGAAATGTGGCAAATGTGATTAACGGTAGATCAATTTGAATATACATATTTTTTAATACATTCTAACTTTAATAGATTAAATTTTTACATAGACTCCACCAAATTATGTAGGTCCCATATGAATTTGAGGAGACTTGTGTAAATTTTAATCAATTAAAAAGAATATGTTAAAAAGTGTGCATTAATTATCAAATAATGTAATGCTAGCATTATCATACTTTTTTTTTAAGGAGCATTATCATACTTAAAATTTTGCCTGCGGCTGATGTCGCCACTTTTAAGTAGAAGTTTGGGATTCTGAGCATCTTATGACCATAAGTCACAATTTCAGTTGTAAGGAAAACTATACATACCATAAGCTTCAACTTACAAAGAGCGATACGATAAACATTAAAATCATCAGTTCACCACATATATTGGAAACATTAAAATGAGTTGTATTTAACTTTAAAATTATCATTATCTGGTGTGCTATAAACATAATATTCAGCTTTAGAAATATCATTATACGGTGTGTTATATATGTAATATTTATATATTATAGTGGGATTTTATTTAAAAATTTATTAAGTGTAAATTGTCATTGTAAGTTAGTTGTACGCTTACATCTTATGAAAGTCCCTCTATTTCTAAATTTTCTATTGTTAATCTTTAAAACATAATTATAAAGTATGAATGTATTATATATGATGATGTGACAATAATTTAGGGGGAGTTTCTATGGTACACCCTTAAATTAAGGTGTACCGGTACACCTGTTTCATAAATCTATAAGTTAACCAAAAAATTTATGTAATAAAGAGATATTTATCGACTTTTATATTTTAGAAAATATTATCCCATAAGAAAAAACATCATTTCATTTTTTATAAGAATTATACTAAAGTTTTTAACATTTTATTAAAAAATAATCAATATTCACTCTTATGAGTTATAAAAATTTAAAAAAATTGAATTTTGCTTTGCCGACACTTTTGAAAAATAAAATATAACTATTATAATTATAAATGATAGAAAATATTTGTTTCTAAAGAAAATAAATCATTAAACTATTCATTTAAATACACGGATGTATCAGTACACTCAAAATTTTCGAGTGTACCATAGGAAATGCCTAATTTAGGAGTGTTCACCGGTTTATGAGACAGGTTCAACAACTTAGATGAGGTTCAACATGATGACTCAAACAAACACAATTGTATTTTATCTAAATTCCTTCAAATTTGAGTCCACCCGTTTAAATTTATGATGGTTCAGGTAATAGGTTCATGGTTCTAAACGCGTAAACAACAAACCCTACACATTCCAAACCCAAAAAAAAATGAGATTTATGTTTTTTTAATATATAAGTGTTTCGAATTAATTTCAAGTGTTAAAATTTTAAATTGTAAAATTTATTCTAAGTGTTAAATTTTTTATCAAATAGAATATAATTGATTTGGTTCATATTTAACATAAAAAATACAAAATTTTGAACAAAATCCAAACCAATGATCATATTTAAAGTTTGAAATTCTTTTTATGGATCTACCTTTACATTTTTTAATTATCACATGTTTTCATTTCATTTACACTATCAAACACATTATAACAAAAAAAAAAAAAACACTAGCAAACACATTCAACATGTGAAACAGTCAAATGATAAATTCTTCTCTTATATAGCAATATTCTGAAGTACAGAAACATCTCATATTAAGATAAATTCCAGTGTATGTGGAATGAAACAGCAAAGAAACAAAGGAATTAGAGAAAGGCACTAAGTTCTCATGTGAGTAACACCAAGTGCATCAGTCAACAACAGATGACTAATTTGAGAAATTTAGTGTACATGATATATTGCATTTACTATCATATGATATGATTTGAACGTGCCTCAACATTATCAAGCCATGTCCTACTTAGGTCTTACGCTTAAGTCTTAATCAAACTCTTATAATCAGGTTTAATAGGGTCTAGGTTTGGCTAGGAACTACAAATTTGACTGGATAAAAATTTAGGTCGAGGAAAAGTCAACTGTAAGTCGTCACCCCTATAGACATTATGCACAAGACCCAAATCCCATTAGAACTTGGTGGGCCAGCTAGGGCCCATATACACAACTTGGAATATCCTTGAACGTGGGGACCATTTAGATAGAACAGACCCCAGGCGTCCGAGTCATGCCCCTAGCTATGCATAGCTAGACAATCTTGATTAATGATTAATTATATCACTCTTCACTAGAATCCAAACAACATACATCATAGTATAAATTTATCTTGAATTTTTTTTTTGTTTTACGTAAAAATTATCTAAATTATTGTACCAAAATAATATCTATATTGGCGACGGTGGTGGTGGGTACATGTAACAACTTTAACTTTCAAGCAACTATTAGAGAGTCATAGAGCTTGAAAATGATTGAGATCAAACTATTTATATAGGTTATATATAAATTTTTGAATGAGTGAAGAAGAGAGTGACCGTTGTTCCCGGTTATACTATGGTTTGAGATTGAAACATTAAATTATTGGATTATTCCAGTAAAATAAACTAGAGGAGATCTTGAGACATTTGCTATAGCTTTTACATGAATTATCATATAATGGATGTAATTTCAAATC
>Ga0315913_1007432_pt1 | contig 13138 bp, 8 predicted proteins | sample MpolsnodulesMG_FD_207736 | JGI IMG/M metagenome (GOLD analysis project Ga0315913, IMG submission 207736) | Medicago polymorpha root nodule microbial communities from Los Angeles, California, United States - small nodules | ecosystem: Host-associated > Plants > Roots > Nodule | place: USA... | reverse complement strand
TATTTACATAGAGACTTCCTAATTGAATTTAGTTAAAGTTGCGTGAGCATTTGATCTTTTCAAGAACATAATTAAAAAAAAAAAGGATCACAAGGGAGTTAGAGTTGTAGTTCACTATAACCACCAAGTGATCAAACAATAAAACGAAGCTCTTTCAAATATATAAACACTGTGACACTATTTGTTGTGGGGCATGTGGGACATTCTTAGTCATCATTATTCTTGTTACTTTCCGTTGAATCCAATCTTAGTGGTAAGTCACAATTCTCTATTTGTCAATCCTCGAGATTTTGTTCCTTGTCTAGCAATCTAACCCGAGTTGACTTATCTTTTGTCCATAGTCATCTTTATATGGAATTACAGATGTTTAATTTTGTTTCTCAATCTCTCAAGTACAGTGCAATACACCTTTTCATACATAATTGACACCAAAACAAATGAGCAAAGTAAAGAAGAAAGAGTATTTCAAATCGATATGTCATATATGCAACCGAAGTTCGTTCACACAACAAGTTCTTTCTTTCTAAAGATTCTTAAACTAAGCAACCATTTTACTAATTCAACCTCGCAATATCTTATCCACCTCATGCACAGATTAAAGACAATACCAACAGTAATTCACTTCCAGTTCATGCATCAAAAAGCAGATTTTATTGTGCACACAATAAATTTCTCTAGGTGCATCTCAAAAGGATTAGTCATTCAATCTCGATGCATAGTTAACACAAATTATTATCTATGAGAAAACATGAGTTCATCCTGAAAATAAAGACGAGAGGCATTACATGATGGATATTCAAATTGTTCTCGCTTACTTACCTAGAATAACAAAAATTATTCAACTGTTTGACAAAGACAAAAAGTAAGATTATAGACAAAGAAAGGCAGGTCATAACAAATACTGAGAATCTCTTACACCTTTTACAGATTTAGAATTGTTTTGAGTAAGACATGCACACTAGTCGTCTTACTCAAATGACTTGACAATTTCCCATTTGAGTGATAACTTCCCAGATTATAGGGCATTCAGATTATACAACAAATTTACAGTACGTTTACACTTCATAACATAATTATTTGGAACGAGTGAGTATGGGCTAGAACTGGAAGTTGGATGAACACTCCATGAGAAGCAACCTGATCCGATCTGTTTCAATGTTCTCATAATTATATCTGTGGAATTTAATTGTGCCATTCGGTAAGTTGTACTTTTAATTGTGTCTTATTTGTTCTTGTATCAATTTTTTTCATTAGCTTGAATAAATAAATGGAAACTCTGGTTGTTTATTTATATTTATATTCTTGTTCACCAAGGCTTATGACTCGTAATGAATTACCTTGTGGTTATAATGCTGGTGTTGAAAGTTTTGTTGCCTTCTATTACTTATTCAGTGAATGTAAGTTGATAAATATTGTGATCTCTATCCATAGGCATTATATTTTTTCTAGCATAGAGTGAAAACAACCTTATGCAGTTGAGAAGGTAAATTTTGTTAGATGTGTTATCTAACAATGATCATTCTATTTTTCTTGAAGATTCTCTTATATCCTGCGTAGCAAAAAACAAACCTTGACTTTAGGCATGACTGAATATACAGTTATCTTTTCGTATCTTCTTGAGTTTCTACACGACTATAAGATTCAGATCTCTTGCAATTGCGGATTCACTACTTTCATCACATCAGTAGTCACTTGATCAAAATCGAACAATCAGTATTCAAGCTCGTTTTCTGAATCATACATTAAAAGTTTCTCAAAACCGATAAAAAAAGTCAATTACGATGTTTTATGTGAATAATTTTACAATATAAATAATAGTACAATACCCAAAGCAGTGACGGATTCAAATAAAACAGTTAATTAACCGATAGTATATGGGCACTTGAAAGTATATAAACATTGTCGATTACTTTTCTCACTCGATGTGGGACTATTTTTAGTTCCCCTATTCATACTTCTTTAAGCTTTAGAAAAAGAAACATAAGCAAATAATTCAGGGGCAGCTCAAAATCATATGGTAAGTAAGCATTTATCCAACGACTCTTAGAAGTTGAACTCTTAAGTTTATGTCAATTTTATAGAATGCATATCATTAATTATGTTAATTGCTTACAGTTAAGCAAAATATATGAAGATTAAAGCTACAAATTTTTATGTTTTCGCAAAAGCATCTTAGACTCGAGATAATATATACGATGAGGTTTGAATGGTAGAATTCAAATGATCATCCTAAAAAGTTTATCTCTTAACTCCTAATTACATCAGCTTATTTTACTTATTTTCAAATAGCACGACCAATTTGAGCATTATATTATGAATAAAAGTATTTTAGCATTCTTCCTTGATCATTATCAAAATAATTTTTCATTAGATAACATATCCTTCTCAAACCCACCAAAAGATTATTAATCCCGTTCGTCGTTTATGCCTAGAAACACAGCAAATATATTGATTTGGAAAATCCAACTTTATTGTTCAACTGTTAGTTGTGTCGCAGTTAATGATTAATTTTATCCTTCTAAATATTGTTAGTTTAGAGCAATAAAATATTTGATCGTTAATTGTCTTTTATTTCTTTTTACTTCTTGTGTGGAGATTTCCAACCAGAAGTAACGTAGCTCATCTTGATGTCATTTTGGTATAATGAGCGGAGACTGCGTTCTGTTTGTGAATCAATTGGAAACAGGCTTCCATTTATTTGTACATGTCATTTTGCAAGGCGAGTTTGGTATGATGTGTTTAGATGGTTAGGTTTGGTGTTGGTCATGCCTTAGAAGTTTTTCACTCTTGTTCAAAAGCATTAGTGGGGCAGTCTGAGGTGAAAAGTCAAGGAAAGGAATTTGGTTGATTGGGTACACAATATTATGGACTATATGGAAGGCGAGAAATGATAAAATTTTCGCAAACAATGTTAAGGAAGTGGTGGATGATATTAAAGTTTTATCGCGGAAATGGGGCGTTGAATAGATTGAAAATTCATTGTGTTTCTTTAATGAGTGGTCGTGGGACCCAGATAACTTTATGCGAAGGCGATGAGACTCTCTTAATGTAGAGTGTTGAGAAGTATCTGCTGCGTATTGTTTGTTGGAGCAGTTGCTGCTATCTGATTTCTCGGATTCTGCTGCAATGGCTTAGTGTGCTTGATGGTCAGCTGAGCCTTGAAAACTATCTATTTCTCCTTGTCTACAACTGCCAACAATCCAATTAATTAAAATAGTGTCTAGTCTATAATCAAATTAATTTCATGTATAGTTTCTAATTCTGCTGCGACCATCAGCTGAGTCTTGATTAGTTTTCTTGCCACCATATGTATAGTTTATAATCAAATTATAATTTCTGATGAAATCATATGCAGCGACCATATGTATGGTGGCAAGAAAACAAAACCTTACATAATACTAAGCTGAGCCTTGAAACAGTTCAAATTAAAGTAGTCTAGTCTATAATCAAATTTGCATGTATAGTTTCAAAAGTTTTGTTGCAGAATTCTCTTTGTATAAGTTGAGTTCATGGTGTATGTTGTACATCAATCCAATTCTGACATAAAGGTTGATTTGTTGATTCGATAGCAGATGATGAGATCATCAGAGGAGTTCATGTGTGGAGAAAATACTTATATGGACACAACCGCAAATAAAATGCATTTAGGCGCACACATACAACAACAACAACCAAGCCTTTTCCCACTAAGTGGGGTCGGCTACATGGATCAAATGACGCCATAGTGTTCTATCAAAAACCATACTTGGATCCAACTCATTGACCTCTAAATCTTTTCTAATGGTTTCTCGAATGGTTTTCTTAGGTCTTACAACGGCATCTACGGATCTCCTCTCTACATGTCCAAACCATCTAACGCCTATTTTCTACCAACTTTTCTACTATAGGTTATACCCCCACTCTCTCTAATGGTGTCATTCCTATTCCTATCTTGTCTAGTCTTAACACTCATCCAGCGCAACATTCTCATCTCCGCTACACTTACTTTACTCTCGTGTTGACTCTTAACCGCCCGACACTCCGTACCATACAACACTGCCGGTCTGACTGCTGTCTGATAGAACTTTCCTTTCAGCTTAAGTGGTACTTTCTTATTGCACAAAACACCTGAGGCTCTTCTCAATTTCAATCACCCAGCTTGAATACGATGATTTACATCGGCCTCTATTTCTCCGTCATTTTGTACTATGGACCCAAGATATTTAAACCGTGTAACTTGGGGTATGATATGACCTCCAACTTTCACCTCCAAGGTAGACTCACTTCTCCTTTTGCTGAAGTTACATTCCATATACTCCGTCTTGCTTCTACTCAGGCGGAAACCATACGCTTCTAAGGCTTGCCTCCAGGTCTCTAGCCTCTCATTTAACTCCTCCCTCGACTCCCCAAGCAAGACTACATCATCTGCAAAAAGCATACATCTCGGTGCTAACTCTTGGATGTGTTCTGTCAGTACATCCAAAACTAAAGTAAAAAGATAAGGACTTAAGGTTGACCCTTGGTGCAGTCCTATTGCTATGGAAAAATCTACGGTATCCCCATCCCGCGTCCTCACATTGGTCGAAGCTCCGTCATACATATCCTGGATAGCTTTAATATAGGCAATCCTCCCCCTTTTTTCTTCAGGGCTTACCACAAAATCTCTCTAGGTACTCTATCATACGCCTTCTCCAAATCAATGAAAATTAAGTGCAAGTCTTTTTCATCCGTCCGATATCGCTCCATCACGCGTCGAAGTAAGGTTAGGGATGGAATAAATTTTTATTAATCAAAGTGACATGAATGCACATTTTACCTTTAGATGGGAAAAGTGTTTTTCACTTTTAAATTAGTTAAAAACCTGCTTTCACGAGTCAATTAGTTTAAACAAAATATTTTATTTAATGCTGAAACATGTAGTATTTGTACCATAATAACACCCTCGAGTTTTCATACGAATTTGAATACAAGCTTCTCTACTTCATCTTCTTCCTTTTAATTGATATACATTTACATATAAATTATTAATTAGTAGTGTATATCTTGACATCTCCAAAATATAAATTTGAAGAAAATTATAATACACTCATTATATTATTTATTGTAGGGTTAAATATGTTTTTTTAGTGGAAGGGTTAACAATGTTTTTAGACTCTTTTGAATGATTTCTGCATGATTGTTTAGAATATTATAAAATGTTCTTGCTAAAAAATGAATTTAAAATTTGACTTCTAGGTCCAAATTTTTGTTATCTTTTATCTTGAGCATTTGGCTTTTGAAAAATTCATATTTAATCCATCCAATGCTAAAAAATTATATATTGTGGAGGAATTTTTTTAATACAGTGTTTTAAAAACCACCGTCCAATTAGGGACTAGGTGAACCAGGAATCCAGGGCCGGACCTTGAAGAGTACAAGGTGCTCAACCAAGCCGGGCCTTCAAATGCTATGTGCCTCAAAAAATAAATTTAAGTCTAATATCCACCCGCTACTTAATTAAAAAAAATATATATATGTTACTTCATTTTCTTTCTTCCGTACACATTTGAGATTATTCTAGACTCTAGTTCTTTTTTCTGGACATAAATTTGGTGTTATCAAGCAGTTCCCAATTTGTATAATCATTTATATAGTCAATTTGAAAAACTATTTTATTGAAAGAATCACCTAAATCATTTCTTTTTTGCATAAACCATACATTTTGTCCTTTTCCCACAACGAAGGAGTGACAAATCCAAACGACATTATTAGATAAATTTCACCTCTCTTTCACTTAATTTTTTTTATTTTCTTTCATGTTTAGAAGTTCTTCTGATTCATATTTTTTAATGAAGCTTAGCTACACAAAAAATTGCATTTTTATTTTATCGGAGGCCTATTTTAAATAGAGAGTCGAGCCTCCTATTTCATATGAACGGCCCTACAGGAATCAGAGGTGTGGCCAGTCGGAGCAGCTTATTGGATAGAATATGCATTTAGATCACCCTCAAAATCAGTTGGTTTTTCTGGAAACCAGTCAACAAATCGTAAAGAAAACTGATCGACTGCTTATCCATAACATTACTTGGTTCTAACTGTCTTTTAACTTTTTAATTGGTCAAACTGGCTTGGACTCACTTGGAACTATCTCGTGTAATAATCCCCATAGGTCAGAGCATGTGAAACAAATGTTTTGCCTCCAAAAAGCTGTCTAAGAGACTTAAGAACTTTTATATATAAGTTATGAGACCTTATTTTAAAAAACTAAAAAAAAATTAGAAAATTATGAAGGAAATTTACAACAACATTTTTAACTCAAAAAAAATGTTTAAGTGACTTAAATCTAATCTAGGAACCAAGTGTAAAGCACAAATCCACAAGCAAAAGATAAAGAGAGAAGAGAAACAAACACACCAAGAAATGACCTACTCTGGGGAAGAGATATCTCTCTGCTTCAGTATCAACGAGTTATTTACAAAGAGATGCAAAAGGGTTACAAGAAAATAGCTTTGACAAGCTAATAAAAAACAAACTTCATTCTACCCATTTCTTAATCTCTTCCCATGAATAGAATACTCAATGATTTCACTCACACAAGGTGTTTACAAATGTTTTACAAACCAAGAGAACATCTCACCAAAGACTCTTAACCCTAAAGTTACCTCCATTGATTTCTCAAGTTTATCTCTCTTGAAACCATGTCCGAAACGTGAAGAATGATGCCTTATATAGTGTACAGGTCACGAGAAATCTTGCCACAATTTCATGTTAATACGCAGTAATACTAACATTATCCACAAATCATGTCGCTATTTCATCCCTTCGTGCCATGATATTTGTGGAGACAAACTCTCCAAATTTTGAACCAAAATCGTGCCACGATTTTGCCAAATCGCAACACAAGTATTTACGAACTATAATCATCAACTTTGAGTCAATTACAACATCTCATAGCATCGAAAACGTGAAATGGTTGAAACCTAATGTTGACATATTTAAATGTAATATTGATGCATCTTTTTCTACGCAACTAAACAAAGCTGGGTTTGATACATTCATTAGAGATGATACAAGTACATTTGTTCTGGCAAAAACATAATGGTTTAGTCTAATTTGCGGTGTTCATATAGGAGAAGCTTTGGGACTTTGAGCTGGGTCCATTGGTTAAACTTAGGGCCTGTTGATTTCGAGTTTGACTCTAAGAGAGTGATGGATAGATTTTTGTCCCCTAAACATGATATAACTGAATTTGGGGCTATTATAAGTAACTACTGCAAAGCTCTATTTAGGCAATAATATGAAAACTCCATTGTTGAGTTTGTGCAGAGAAATGTAAATAAGGTTGCCTATAATCTAACAAATTGTTGAGTTTGTGTGAAAACAAGCATAATAATAATAATAATAATAATAATAATATTTATATGAATTGCATTATAAAATATAGAAATAAAAATAAAAGGCATTCACCGAAGAAAAAATAATTATAAAGCACCAATAAAAATTGAAAAGGAGCTTGATATTGAAGATTAGAACATGTTAAGACAACACCTCAATCACATGCCCTCTTTATCAACTAACGATGATGTTGCACATTGTATTTTATAAACACTATCATAATATATCTTTCTGTCGATGTGGAGCTATTTTCAGTGCCCATTTTATTGATTCTTTGAGCCTTAGAAGTTAAAAGAAGAAACATAAGTATTTTTTAAGCAGCAGCTCATAATTATATTATTAGCAAGCATTTATCCAATGCCTCTTAGAAGTTGAACTCTTCGATTTATGAAAAGTTTAAAGAATGCCTATAGGACGAGGTTTGATTGGTAGAATTCAATTGGACATCCTCAAAGTTATTATCTCTTAAAAAAAATCATTTTTTTATATTAGAATAGTAAAAAATTATACTTATACAAATTATAATTTTGTGCTGTGTGTCTCTGTTTATGTTTATATCTCTTGCCAGCCGATTGTTGTTTTAAATTATAATAAGATACGTGTATATTCTAAAACAAATTTAGTGTATATAGTTTCAATATTTTAGTTTCCAACAACCAGGTATCAAGTTCGGTTAATTGGTTGATTCTATAGCGGATGAGTGATTAGATCAGTTCATTTTACTAACAAATCAAAATTAGAAGAATCTTATTTCCTTGCATGTACTTTTGTTATTGAATTGTTGAGGAATACATCTACTCTGGTTCTTTGAACATATACATATACATTGATGTTTAATTCATATTTCATATATTTTTCAACAACATCACTTCAATGACAAAAGACGACCGTGACAATAAATATGTGTTTGAAATTACACACATTTTCGTTTGTGTCGTTGTCGGTTGACACTTTGTTGAGTTGTTGCTGGAACACAATAAAAGAATTTTACAGTTTAGAGAGGGTCAAAAACAAATTTTTCTAAACTACCTTGGAAGAAGTTGATTTCTGTTGATTTTGGGAAAAACATATCGAGGTTTTCATCAATTCCCGTCCTACCATAGACGAAGCACCAACAAACATGGATCGGTGTTTTTTGAAATCACTTTAAAAGACCTGAATTTCGCTGAACCACATCAATTAGTTGAGTATATACTTCTAACTATTAATTATTTTTATCACTTTGTTTCTATCCTTTAACCATATATATGTCTATTGTGTACCATATTTAGGTCCTTGGTCGAGATTTCAAGCAATTCCTTTGCCAATATGACTTTGACCACTTGGTTCTTTGTGGAAGACTCGGTAATCCAAGAACAGCTTGTGAGGTCAGATTTCATAGGGATGAAGACGTTATCATTGCAACACATAAGCAGGGATGGGAACCTTTCTGCACTGAAAATGAATTTGAATCCGGTGATACAATACGATTCAAGCTCTTTGATACAATACATCTACTTTGAAAGTGATTTCAAAAAACACCGAAATTCAGGTCCATCAAAAGAGCTTCATTTTCATCAATACGTTCATGTTTTCAAAGTAGATGGCTAGGTCTTCATGTTGCAAATGATAATGTTTTTTTTTATAAATGGAACCTATGTAGTATGCTTCCTTGCTTTTCACATTTATGAACATTATTTCTATTTTACTTTTGTTATGGTATTTGTCTTAATTTAATCAAGTGTGAAGTATGCTTTATTTATCTATACTAAAATCTATTTATTCTCTCCTTTTTAATTTAAAAACCTATGAATTTGACAGTATATCGTTTTAGTAGCGACTCAAATTCAAATACTAATAAGTTTTAACAGTAAACAATTTTTTTTTAAATACAACTCATTCAAACAAAATAATAAAGAATTTAAAATACGCGATATTCAACCCGTGTGAAGCATATTTAGTTGAATTTTTATTATGTTTTGGTGTCATGCGCTCTGTATCCGTATGGTGTGCACATCGTTCAGTATGTAGCCTGTCGTCGCCTGCAACACATGTAACATTAATTTGTGATCACGTGTCATGTAGGGTGTGGACGACGTGTAGTCAAATTATGTTAATTATTATAAATATATAACTAGAAATTATTCATTTATCATATATAACTAGGAATTGTGCAGTATGCTTGCTTGCTTTTCGCATTTATGAAGTTTGCATTTTCCTTAAACTTGATCATCCGTGTACAATATTGCTATTCTACTCTTTCCTTTAATTTGCTAAAATGTAAAAAAGGCAGCTATTTCTTTGAAAAATGCAGGTATTTCCCTTAATTTGCACATATTTCATGTATAAAAAAATATTTCAAAAACGCGATATTCAACTCGTGCGAAGCACGAGTATTTAACTAGTATCGTTAAAAAATCAAACATATCGTAAATCGTATGTTATATGCTTCCTCGTGTTTTATTCCTTACTAAAATATGATTATGTTTCTAATCTTTATAGGACAACTCTTTTATTCATGAATTATGAAATTAATTAAAATAAAATATCTATTTATTTTATCAACTTTCTAAAATATTCAAAGACAAGTGTTGACATCATAATTACGACTTTCAAATATATTTTTCTTTGGGTTATAAAGTGAAAGATATTCTTCATGCATTTGCCAATGACAATGATGTTCTTTATCTTTAGCACAATCATCATCCCTATTGAAGCCCTTAAACTCTTTTTGCTCGGAGCCGCCCGGACAACCTTGAATATTCACAGTGACTTTGCAATTCCATGGTGCTGTAACAAACCAGGAACCACAAAACTCGATATCCAAATATGTATTGTTTCTTTGATAGACCAAAGGAGGGTCGCTAAACCAATTAATACTGTGACAATCCATTTTGTTAATTTCATCAGGAAAACGCTTTTCGTAGGTAATTCTATAAAAAACTGCTCCCCAACAACGCCAATTCCAAGCATAAGTGACTTGAGAAAATAATATTAATATTAAAACAAATTGCAATATTGCATTGTTTGCGGAAATATTAGCAGTAACTTTGTGAACAGTTCTCTCTCTCATTGGTACCATTATGAGGATTTGAATCTTATGTACGCAATATGATCTTAAAAAGCTAAATTTAACGTCAAACTCTTAAGATGAACATTTACATGCCATGTGTTAAACAAATGACATTAATTATCTTTTAATAACTGATGATGTATGTGACGTTAGGTTGTGGGTCAGTTTTGATCGGGTTGGATTGTTATTGTTTCCTAAAAAAAATCAATTTAATGCAATTCAATTAAGTGTAGTTGAATGATTTGGTTCTTATTCAATTTATTTAGTCTCAAATAACATAACATAATTATACAATTTACCAACGATGGATTGGTCACGTGGTAAGGGACATGAGCTCCTTAAATATGTGTTCAATTTCTGACTTATACATATAGAAAAAAATCAGATTGGAATGGTAAAAACCACCTTGTGTGCCCAAGAATAAATCGCCTAATTTGGCACAAGAATAAATCGATTCATTTGGCACAATAATAAATCGCCCTGGTTGACAACCTATGACACCAATACATGTCATGCTATGCATGTTATGCACTCTTTAAAATCACTGCTTTTTCCAAATTGATTAAAATTTCAACTTTCTTTGAAAACTTTCATCAAACCTCTTTTCTCAAAACAACAAGCAAAATTACAACATAATGTCATGCTATGCCACAAAAATGATACCTTTCTACCAAACATGAAATGCAATAAAATTATCTTCCATTTTTTATTCATATTAAAGTTTCATCCTTTTATTAGGAAAAGAGCTCTACTACCAACTTAGCCTATGGGCTTATGACTACATGATTGTATGAAATACAACCCTTACCTTTTAATGATTTTCCTTCGACACAAGATGTCCGTAATATTGATTATGAACCGAACGCACGAACATGTCTTTGAGATTCTTAAGAATTTGCAGATAGTTGAAGTAGTTGAATAAGAAGATAGGTGCTCATAATGGTATAGCTGGGCGTGAAATATCTTTGGTAGAGTATAGGCTTTATATATTGTAGGGTTAATAGAGTTTTACCCTCTGTAATATAGATCATTTTCAGGTTTCCCCCTGTAAATATTTTTTTTATTTACCTCTTGAAAAAAAATTGTTTCTAAATACCCCCTTAATAGGTCATTCAAAAACCACTTTTTTTTCTTCCTTAAATTTTGGTTTTTGAATGACATATTAGAGGGTAAAGCATTGTTAACCCTATATTTTTTTCATTCTCTTTTGCTGATTGTTTTGGAGGCGTAGCTCTTTTTAAAGGTGAGATCGATTCTAAATAAGATGTTGATAAAGGAGAGGATTTGCTAGAGTCGTCTTACATTAGCAAAGCGTTTAAACAAAGAATTGGGATGCACTGATATGAACGCTTAAAAATCAAAATTTGATGAGGAATTAATCTATATTATATAAATTTGAGGGTCTTTTTCAAGTCTCAATTTGGAAGTGTTTTTTTTCTTCTTATGGTATTGACATGTGGCACTCTTCCTAAAGCATTTGGATTTCAATCAAGTTTCAATATGCAAGTGTTTTTCTCTTCATATTGTATTGACATGTGGTACTCTTAAGAAACCAAGTATCCTCAGGCATTTAGATTTCAATAACCTAGCATCCTCAAGCATTTGGATTTCAATAACTTTCCATATTAATATTTGTAACCATATATATCATTTATATTATATCATTTTTATTATAATGTAATGCAATATTAATAATAATTTTTCTAATACAAAATATTATTTTAACATTAACCGATCCATGAATTTTTATGCCAATCCATGAATTTTTTTAATAATAATTTTTATGATTTTTTATTGTAATTCAAAATATTATTGTAACATTGACCGATACATGAATTTTTATGAATTTCCATATTTTGGTAATACTACAAATGTTTTTAACATACTTGAAAAATTGTTCAAAAAATTGGAAAGTAGGAGAATATTTTATATGTTAATTAAGGAAACACTTTTTCCTTATAAACTATGGGAGTAAAAATTAAAGTTATCAATTTAATCATAAAAAAAATTGGATAACTTAATTAAAATAAAAATAGGTCGGCACCAAACACAAGACAACAAAGATGAAGATGATGTTATCAATGGTTTGAATTTTGCTCTTTCCCCTGCACAAAATACTCGAGCCCTGCAGCCATGCCTAAAATGTCTCTGCGTTAGTTAAGTAACGCAAGTGTTAAACTTTGTGTTACTTAATTAACGCTGCATGAGTTAACTAACGCAACGTACGTTAGTTAATTCACGCTATGTGTTGTTTTAAACAAGATAAAACACCTCATTTCATCATCTGTCATCTAAAATCTAAAAAAAACTCAAAAATCTCTCTCAAATCACCCAAATCCAAAATTCTTTCAAGCAAATCAAACAACACTCCAATAACAAGTAAGTTTTCATAATCAAACACCATTAACCTTTTATGTTTATATGTTGAATTTTTTTCTCTTAAATTAGAATTTTTTTAGATTTAGGGTTTGTTTAAATTTTGGTTTTTTTGGCAAGAAATCATACAATATTTACATGAAAATGACTTGTGTTGCTTAATTGTTTAAATGTTTGCATATTTATGTTGTAGTTTTGAGTTTTAGAGAATTTTTTTAGATTTAGGGTTCGTTTAAATTTTGAATTTTTTTGCAAGAAATGACTATATTTACATGTAAATGACTTATATTGCTTAAATGTTTAGATGTTTGCATGTTTATGTTGTAGTTATGAGTTTTAGGGTTTATGTATAATTTA
>Ga0315913_1007431_pt1 | contig 13140 bp, 6 predicted proteins | sample MpolsnodulesMG_FD_207736 | JGI IMG/M metagenome (GOLD analysis project Ga0315913, IMG submission 207736) | Medicago polymorpha root nodule microbial communities from Los Angeles, California, United States - small nodules | ecosystem: Host-associated > Plants > Roots > Nodule | place: USA... | reverse complement strand
TTTTAATTTTGTCTTTTGTTATAGATCATTGCGACATTTAACATGGACCGCTGTTATGGTTTTCCATGATGGTCCAACGCTTGTGAACCATTAGATTGAGCAAGTGTGTAGATTTTATCATAGGTCATAACTTGATTATACACATAGTATCTTCACTTATCATGGATAAAAAAAATTGTCAAGTTATCTAGTGGCTAAAAATTTACCCCTTAAAATGAATAAGTGGAGAATCATAGGTTTGAACTCCTACTTGCATATATAATGTGGCGTCCATACCAATTGATCTATGACGATGAAGATTAATAGTGGTTGATGTTAAATGCAACTATAATCCACAATTAATGGTTGACCAGAGCTCAACACCTTTTAAGAAATCTTTGCATTGTCTTCTAGTTTGATTTTTGTTTATTCCGTTTATAGTGTAAGTATATGGTGAATTGTAACTCATATTTAGAATATATGTTTCAAATAATTTTCTACACAGACCGAATATTCTTAAGAGGACTAAATGTCTTCTTGGATTGATTTGCTTAGGTTTATATATTAGTATAAGTAGATAAGACTCTTTGAGAAACTTATGAAAACAAAATCATGTTTATAAGCTATTTTTAGTTTATTTTCATAAGGTATCCAATATAGCTTATAAAACATGTTATAAATTATATGTTAACAATTTAATTTAATTTATCTTTTATCTTATAAGCAATTTCTACATAAACATTTATATTATAAGCTTGCAAATTAAAATATTTATCCAATTAGAATCCGAGGATATATAATCTGGTTTTGAAAGTGTTTGGCAACGGCAATTTTTTTTTATTTGCTTGTTATACTCGTCAAGTCGTAGATGTTTCCATCAAAGTAGAAAATAAGTTAACAAAAGTGAATTAGAGTCTAATTTTTAGTTAGGTTGATGTTGGAGTAATATTTAGAGAAACTCCACAAGATTTAGATGCAATTTACTTTTTTCATATATCATCACGATAAACATTTTAGATAGTTTAAAATTTTGGCCCCTCCCAAAATACAAAAAATCAGTAAATAATCATTCTAATTTTCAAATTAATTTTTTCGTTAGAAATTAATAATTTTAAAATAATTAGGTGTGTCGTTTTCTTTGGACTGAAATTAGGTGTGGCGTTTAAGAAACCTAAAATAATAAGATTTAAATTAGATTAGATGAAACGTAACTTTTAATTTGTTGATGGAAATCATGACTTTGTAGGCAAGATAAGCTTTATCTTTTTGGCTTTTATTAGTTTATTTAATTTAAAATTAAATAAAATATTTTCTCTTTCATAATTCACTCATTCACGGGGTAAGGAAAGTCTTTTCCAACTACGGCAGCTACCGGCTACAAGGACCAATCCCCACTGTCACGTGACATTGCATGCGTTCAGATTCTGGTAGCTAATAAAGATTTTCTTCAATTACTTTTTCTTTATGGTCTTGCTGATTTGAGTCGTAAAAAATTAAAAATACATAATAATGAACCTAAAAAGAGAGTTTTGTATTGAAATCATAATATATTTAACTTGTAAAGAGTTGAATGCAAAGCTTTTAAAATATTTACTTTTAAATTGAATTTATTAATATATGCTTTCAAAGTCACGCGTTAGTATTTGCATTTTCTTTATTTTTTGCTATCTCAACGTCTTAAATTAAATAACGTAGTTTGATTATATACATCATTCATATAATATATTTTGATAATATTTTTTTTTATTATATAAAAATATATTGTAGAATATAAAGTGTTGTTGGATTTTGTCTATAAATATTTTTAAGACATTTACATTTTATAATTTTTGTTAATATATAATTAAAAATATTAAATGTCAAAGATGTGTATCGTCATGTGTACAATAATAATAAAATATATAATTTATTTAAAATGGGTTAGACCCGTCGGGTTGAATTGTCTAACCCGCTTTTTTTAGTATGGGTGAGTTGAGATTTTGAACCCGACACTAGTAGGGTGTCCGCTCCATTTAACTTGCTAAAAAGCGAGGCAGACGAGTTGACTCGTTGGGTTGATACATTAAAAATAAACTCTCTTTTTCACTTCTTTTTATTTATAAGTCACTATTAATTTTTCAATTTTCTCCTCCTTATATAGTGGAGAAAAAATTCAATTAATTTGATCACTTTTATTTCATGATTTTAGCCTCATATTTTTAACTCTTAATCAATTAATAACTCATGAAGTTTTATTTTGAATGTCTTATCGAGCTATTGTAGATTTTTATATGATGCAATTTTTACGTTTGAATGATTATTTTCATTTTTTTTAGTGGGGTCAATAGTTATATATTTAGTCCTCGTGAGCTTAACTCAGTTGGTATGGACAATGTATAATATATGCAAGTTACATGGTTCAAACCCTAACCACAAAAAAAAAAGTTATATATTTAGATTTCCTTAAATTGACTTTAAATTTATATGTATATATATTTAAATTGTTTATGTTAAGTTTTTAATTAATATTTTTTTTAAAAAAAAACATTGACAGGTCAACTCGTTGGTCTGCTGTAAAATGGGGAATGATGAGATTTTCAACCTTACATCTCTAGTTGGTCCGCTCCTTTTTAGATAGGTTATTGACGGGCGGGACAGGTTCGCCCTTTTTATGTTCTATTTATTTTGGGCCAGATGGAGTAAATTTTATTCAGTATTAGAATCTCACAACACACAGAGAGAGATCGTAGATAAAAATTTATATATTTTTGGATATCATGGAAAAAATTAATCTTTTTTGGTATAGAATACAAATATAGTCGAACTTGACCGATGTTTTTTTCGATATATAAAATGATAAATATTATTAAAAACTCACATACACAGGTGAAGAAGTGTTAGATTGAAATTTCAACAGGCTCAATTAATGCAGTCAACAAGAGTTCTTTCAGGAATTAAAGTCATTGTCTTCAGCATGAAGATTTCGACATGGTCTGCGACTTAGCATTTGGTAGAGTTCGAGAGCTTTGGAGTTCGGCAAGAGGCAGAGTAGAGAGAAGTTTGGTGCAACAGCTTCTTTATTGAAGACATGGGGACATACCATTTTTTTTAATGGAAGGAGTGCAGTTTGTGGCGGTTAACTATTTGCAATTGTGTTCACTATGTATAAATAGTAGTTTTCAAATGAAAAATAGGTGGCAAATCACTAATTGAATTCTAGAACTCGAAGTACCAGTGTTTAGAGAAAAGAGTCATACAAAATGTATGTAATCTAATTTGTCAAACCACATTTTACATTAATGCAATGCAATTTACCTTTCCTTTAAGTTTATGCTTTTAAACTTTTAAGTCTTTTACTTGCATTTCCTTTACTTTTCTCTGTCGAGAGACAATTGTTTTTATACACAAATTCGTCTTGTTCATAAAGCAACCTATGAATATGATGAAATTTCACACACTTTCTGAAAAAAGATTGCACAACATATCTTAGGATTTCTGATTTGATCCTGCTTGTAATAATCAAAACTAGTCTTCTTGTTTACCAAAAACACCGGTAAACAAGAAGCTGTAGAAGAACTCTTGTTATGTTAGCGGACCTAACAATTTCGACATTTATATTAATTGAATTAGGATTTATGATTGACTTAACCGATATTTGATATTTTTAAAATATTTATTAAGAGAAATCAAACAACATCATATGTATCAACATTTGTATTTAGTAGAAAAATATGGTGAAAGTAAGTTATGTGAACACTGCAGATGGACAAACAACGACATGTATTTAAGAAGGGAAGGAAAATCCCCGTAAGCTTAACTCAGTTGGTAGGGATATTGCATATTACATATAGGGGCCGGAGTTCGAACCCCGAACATTCCACTTCTCCACAATTTAATTGTGTGAGTTCTAGCCACTAGGCTACTTGACAAAAAAAAAAGGGAAGGAAATTTACTTATTTTCTTGACATAGCTATTTATTTATTTATTTATCAAGACAATACTCCATACTGCTATGATAAATTTTTTTGAAATATTAACGAGTGTTTCTGGGATATTGTTTAAAGATTATAAATGATAAATAATTATGAACATGCGTGTATTTAACTTATTAAAAATTGAAATATTTGACTTTTAAAAAATAATTGTTTATTTTAAAATGTTAAAAAGTACTATCATGGGACCACTTTTTAACAATTCCCTTATTTTTTTTATTGAAAACAATAATACATTGAATGTGTCAATTTATTGTTAATTGGATGGGCACCATTTTCAAATTGAATTATGTCCAAACAAAAAGTCTTTAATTTGATTCATAATTAGTGATACTTTTTCTTGAATACGCACTAATTATAATAGGAGCTATTTTGTGGTGCAATGATTTTTTTACATTATTTAACGTGTAGACAAAAGAAGAGTCTAGTAATGCTTGAATACCAAAAGAATAAATGGGTGAAAAAGCAAGAATTGAGACTTCCAAAAGTATCCAATGCTAATACTTTTTTTTCACGAGAACAATTCTCCTAAAATATCAACCAAACAATCACTTTATTAACATCAAAGAAAAAAATCACTTTAATTCTTCAAGCATGAAAAAAAAAGTATATGCATTTTTATCCTTATACATATACGAATAGTCGCAATAGTATTTTAATGTATCGAAATTTTAAAATAGTTCACAATTGTATATTGTGTTAGTCAAAATTGTTTTTTATGTTAAAATATTTTGTTAATTTTATCATATTAATCCCTCGATATATTTACTTATTATCATATCAGCCCCTATAAGTATTTACTTATTGTTGTATCAATCCTTATATGAAAAGAGTTAATGTCGTTATTAAAGAATTATTTTAACGTCAAAGACTGACTAACGAATTTCACAATCATGGATTATTTTGTAATTTCGATACATTGATAAACTATAATGACTATTTGTTGCACATTCAATGATAAAAATGGCTATAACCGCCAGGTGCGGATACATAAATGGGCTATGTGGGGCTAAAGCCCCACGTGCCTTTTTCCTATTTTTTTTTTATATAATAGATAGATATAACACAAAAGAACAAGTCAGTAAATGAGTAAACTATCTCTTTTACAGCGTGTTTCATATTTGAGTTCCGCAAAGTCATTTGTACTTTTTGATGTGAACAAATTATTGAGGATGATTGAGTTTTATCTAAATGATTTTATTGATGTGTCAGAAGTGGTGTTACGCCATCAACTTATGAATTATATTACAAATGTTCGATCTAACCGAAAATTTACTAAGTCGAAAGGGCTTTCAGATCTTTGTGCAAAACTTGTGGAAACAAATAAATGCAACACATTTGTTATGTTTATAAACTTTTGAGGTTGACTTTGCTCTTGCCAGTAGCAACTGCAAGTGTTGAACGTGCTTTTTCAGTTGTGAAGAGTAACCTATGTAACAAAATGAGTGATAAATGCTAAATGACCGTCTTGTAACTTATATAGAAAGAGATGTTCTTTTAACAATTAGCAATGATGCCATTTTAGTTCATTTTCAACGAATGAATATGAGACGAGATTTTCATTGTAATGTATGTATCAAACAATATTATTTCTTATTTTTAATATAGTTTGCATTATTTTTTCTTTAAAAATTTAGGCCTACATATACCAAAAGTATGCATCCACCCTTGATCACTGGATATACAAATAGAAGGATATTGCCAATTTTTTTTGGAATATTCTTTGATATTTCTTAGAAAATTTAATTTCTTTACCTAAGGACAACTTTTTCTTACCAGATATTTAAGGACAGCTTAATAATTTTAAAAATTCAAATCTTTAATTATTATTGTTAGCGGGTGAAATTAGATATTTTTGTTTTAAAATGAGTTTTTAAGTGTGTAGTGTACGCACTACTCATCTATATTTTTAAGCATCCCTACCTAATGATCATTTAACCTCTGCAATGCAGCACTTCATAAAATTTATTAAATAGGTCGCACCAAATACCAAATTCTATATATCAACTACATTTTAACAATAATTTATATTTTTCTACCAATAGCTCTAACTTTAATAATATTAAATATTATTTTAACAAAACAATTGGTTAAGAGACCCGCATATCATAAAGAGTACAATGACGTAAAATACTTATGTACCATTGGGATACCAATATTATATAACATTGATCAATGAAGGTGTGCATCGTAGGAAGGTTTAAATAAGAAATAGAAAAAAATTGCATGTGAAGTGCTAAACACACCTTCATTGACCAATGTTATATAACATTGACATCCCAATAGTGCACAAGTGCTATCCATAGTATACTTGTATGAGCATTTTATCTCACTTCATTCTAAATAAGCGTACTTTTTTTATTATTCTCCAATGAGAATAGCTATTAAGTATCACTTGTTAATAGGCAATGAAGTCTCTATTGAAGATGCTCTTAACAATATACCGTTCTTTGATCGTTTTAATTAATTTGATAAAAAAAATTATTGTGCTCTCTTCTATTTTTTCCCACTCTCCAATTTCTTAAGAAGGTTTTCAAGGGCATTGATTATTTCTTTATCAACATATTTCTTTTTTTGGGTTACCTTGATATTGGTATGAAATTTCCACCGCCGCTTAACATTGACTTTATCAACATGTTTATAATTATGTCACATATATTTTTGCAATATGTAATATTTTCATGAAAATATTAACTAATAATCTCTTATCAAGAGCAAACTTCAAAAATAATATAATAATATAAATTGTCTTTATTTGGCAAATGGTGTTGGAGATTGAGGGAGAAAAAATATTGTTTGTGGTATAGAGTTTTAGCAGCGAAATATAGTGTGGAGGGTGGATCTTTAGGCAATGGGGGGAGATTGGCTTCAGTGTGGTGGAGTAATTTGATTAGCATTTAGAGGGGTGATGGAGAGGGAGTTGGTAGTTGGTTTATTGATCACTTACAGAGAGAGGTGAGGGATGGAGTAGAAACTTTATTTTGGTGGGATCCTTAGTTGGAGGGAGGATCTTTGGTTGGAGGGAGGATCTTTGAAAGATAGATTCAATCGTATTTTTTTTATCTTTCTGACAACAAATTGACAACTGTGGAGGACATGTTTCTTTTAGGTTGGGGAAGGGATGCAAGGCTTGGAAATGACGAAGGAGGTTGTTCGCTTGGGAGGAAGAATTGGGGAGGGAATGTTGTACTCTTTTACTACCAATTGTTTTACTGACTTGTATGAATGACATGTTGATTTGGCAACTTCATGCCACTTCAAAGTACAATGTTATTAGTGCTTACAACTTTTTGACATCAAGGGATCAACCTTGAAACAATGATCACAATACTATTATTTGGTACAAGGAGGTTCATTTAAAAGTCAACATCTTCGCTTGGGGTTTATTACGTAACTGTCTTCAAACAACCGACAACTTAATCAGGAGGACGGTCCTTTTACCAAATACGCTGTTTTGCTCAGACTGATGTGGTTCTCGAGAGGATATTGATCATATGTTTTTGACTTGTGACTATTTTGACCAAATTTGGTGTGATATTTATAATTGGCCTGGATTGGTTTCAGTCACACCAGCTCATGTAAATCATCATATTAACTAATTCTGATCGTTGGGTGGCTTCTCAAAGAACATTTGTTCTGCTTTTTGTTTAATTAGACTCTCTTTCGTTTGGATTATTTGGCGTGACAAGAATGCTAGAGTTTTTCAACAAAATGAGAATTCTATCAATCAACTTATCGATAAAATTAAGTTACAATCATTCTGGTGGTTGAAGGCGAATGATCCTAATTTTGCTTTCAATTATCACATGTGGTGCCTTAATTCCCTTTTATGTTTGAGAGTTCTTGTTTAGTTTATGTAGCTTATGACTCTCTATCGCTTACATTATCTATGGTAACTTGATGTAACAAGTATTTTTCTTCCTTAGTTTTTCTTTGACACTTCTTGTGTTGGAGAGACTAAGTTTTGATTATAATATTCCATTTTAACTTCTTAAAAAAAATATAAATTGTCAAATAAATTTAATTTAATACTACAATATTTCTTAATTCACGTTGTTTACTCTATGAAATTCTAAATGTAGGAATATATATATGTAAGTATTTTTTTAGTATGTAAACAAAGTGAGAAACTTATGTGAAACTCACACATAACAGCGATATCTTAGATTTGAACTCATGTAAAGATTTTCAACCTGACAATATCGGCATTGTTAATTGACCTCTGTTCACGTACAATATTTCTTTAATATTACTAATAAATAGTACTCCATCCGTCTCACAATAATTGTCTATTTATTATTTTTTCTTTTTTTCAATACAATTGTCACTTTAGATTACCAATGCAGCATTTTGTTTCCATTATTATACTCTTATTTATTGAATTTCATCCAACTTAACTACTCTACTAACTACAATTAATAATAGTGTTTTAGTAAATGATACTAATTTTACCATCAAAATCAACATAATTAATTATTTCCTTAATAATCGTGCATAAACTTTTTTCGATAAACTTTTTTTTTGTGTGAATTAGGTATCCTTTACATCTGCGCGCAACTGCAAACACTAATTTGTTGAGTCAGATAGAACCTCGATAGGTGGTATAGCACCCCCTTGAGAGATTTAATCCAAGTGTTGTTGATTTTTGACGAAATATCAAATATTAGTAAAAGAAAAGCATTTTAAAATAAATACTTTTCAGCATGTTATTTATTGCTGATTGAAGAAAAAGATGTATATTAAACAGGGGTATGTAGGTAAAGAAATAATTAATGTAGTTGGAATAACAAAGGTGTCTTATAAAAAGGGACAAAAAAATCTCAAAACGGTATGATAATTAGGGACGGAGGTAGTAATTATCACAATTGTTTAGTGATAATTTAATATTAAAAAGTATTTCAACAAATTAATAAATGCCGATAATTTTGTATGCAAAAGATAACTTATTATTAGTTTACAAAATATTCTGTCAATTATAAAAAAAAGTCAAAATAGAAGAATTGAAAAAATAGAAAGTAATAAATAATAAATGATTTGATATTAAAGAAATATGAATATTTTGTTGATATTATAAAATAATGTATAATTTAAGACAATTTCTATTTTATAAAATGACTCATAATTTTATTGTTCATTGCATCTCTTTTTTTGAAGATGAAATAATATATTTTAAGATACGGGTCAGGTTGACCCATCTAGCCGTGTAACCCACTACAAATTATGTTGGATTCAATTTTAATTGTCAATGAATCAAGTGGACCAAAGTACTACAACTCATTTATATAGAGTTGGTCTATCCGGCTAAGGCGGACCGGACCGACACATTTGACAACTCTAATTAAATTTTGAGAAATACTCGAATATGTGTCCCATTCTCTTATAATCAAATTTGTATTTACGAGATAATTGTGACAATTGTTTTTTTTTTGACATATTGTGACAATTGTTTAGCAACGACAAATTTATATTAAAAAATATTTCGCACAAATTAATAAATGCAGTCAAGTTTAGTCAAGTTTGTATGAAAAAGATAACTTATAATTATTTTACAAAACTATTCGTTATCAATAATATAATAAAAAAGAGTCAAAGTAGAAATTTGAAAAAATGGAAAGTAATAAATAATAGGTCTTTACCCCCTGTAATATAGGTCATTTTCGGTTTTCTCTTCTGTAAATTCTTTTTTTTTGATTTACCTCCTGTAAAAAAAATTGTTTTGGTTTACCCCCTAATAGGCCAAACAAAAACGAAAAATTTCTTGTTAAAAAAATAAAATTGGTTTTTGTTTCGCCTATTAGGGGGTAAATCAAAACAATTTTTTTTACAGGGGGTAAATCAAAAAATAATTTTTTTACAGGGGGGAAACCAGAAATGACCTATATTACAGCCTGTAATTTACAGGGGTAAAGACCTATTAACCCTAAATAATAAATGATTTCACATGAAATGAAATATGAATATTTTATTGATGTTAGTATGAAAAAGATAACTTATAATTATTTTATAAAATTATTCTTTATCAATAATATAAAAAAAGTCAAAGTAGAAAAATTAAAAAAATGGAAAGTAATAAATAATAAATGATTTCACATGAAAAGAAATACGAATATTTTATTAATGTTATAAAATATTTATATTTTAAGACAATTTTATTTTATAAAGTGAGAAATAATTTGTACTAATAGGGAGGATAGTCAAAAGAAAATCCTTTTTTTCTTTTTTGATGGAGTCAAAAGAAAATCCTTGAATTTAGTAAAAAAAAAAGAAAATTCCTAGAAAGAAAAAAAATGAGAAAATTCCAAGAAGGATAGAAAATTAATTCCACTTCAGTGGCATTTCATAGTAATTTTCAAGGTCATCAAGGGCAAAATTCAAACCAAAATATTTCAACTAGAAGGAAAAAAAGACAAAAAGCAGGTCAGCGGTAACATAAAGGTTTGGCCGTCCAACCCCACCTTTGCAGCTTTAAATAGAAAAAACAAATTAAATTCAGAAGAAAAAAAGACACAACTTTAATACCCAACAAAATTACCATATTACCCTTCATTTCAAATTTAAATACAAACATTTTTCAAATATTTAATTACCTTTCACGGACCTCAAATTATTCTTAACCAAATTGTATTTATTGGGTTTAGGAATTCACACTTAAATAATAATAAATTAAAATCCCTTTTTTGACCAAAAAGAAATATTTTATTAATTACTCATTAAAAATACTTTTTCTTGTTTTTATTTATCTTTGGTTTTTTCTCCTTGATTTTATTTATTATTTTTTAATTCTTGTAACAGTAGTATTTATTTTCGACATTACATTTTCTCTCTTTTTCATCTTTCAATTCTTTCACCTTTACAAAAACCATCAACTCAACAGTTTTTTTTTTTTTCATCTTCTGAAATTTGTAAGTTCCTTTGAATTTCAGAACAAATAATTTTTTTTCTCTGTTATTTATGTATTTTATTTTTTCATTTTCTGGTGTGAGAGAACTGAACTAGTTGAGTTCTTGTTTCAGCTGAAAAATAATTAATAATTTATAATTATAATCTGAATTTTTTTAATTTTTTTTTTCAGATTTAGAAGAAGATTGGTGAAGTGTGGAATCACAGTGACAGGTCATGATCTTTGCATTCTGTAGAATATTCATTGCTTGATGTTGATATTCTTTTCCATAAATATATATTTTTTTGTTTTTATATTTTGTATTTATTGCAATATTTTTCCGTTAGTTTCAGCTTTATGTCTTTTAAAGTTCTGGAAAATGCTGGGTATGAAGCAGGTTATTTATTTTTCTGTTTTTGAAAAGCTTTTGGTGTTTTTAGTTGAATTTTTATTTAATTGTGCTTCTGTCTGAGAAATATCTGGAGAAAATTAATTATCATTGTTTTCTCTTTCATTTTCTGTCACCAAATATTTTTACTCAAGTGGGTTTTTTTTGTTTATAAATTTTTATTATTTTACTAATATATGTTATTTTGATTTTAAAGTCTTAATGGCTAATATATATGTGTATCTCTTTTCATCTTCTGGTATGGGGTAAATTTATGTTCTTGTATTTTCAGAGATTAGATCAAAGTAAAAATAAAATAAAAACTCAATTTTGATGGAATAAAAAATAACTGCATTTTTTTTGTTATTTATGATCTTCAATCTGAACCATAGTTGTTGTTATTTTTTTCATCTGTTTTTATGTATAAATGAAGTTTCAATTAGATTTCTACTGATAAGTTTGAATTTTTTTTCAATTATCTTTCAAATAAAAGTTTGAATTTATTTTTTGTTGCCTTCTTCCTCATTTGTGAGATCCTTTGATTGGTTTTTACTTTGCTTTGATTAAATGCTCAACATGGTTTGAAGGTATTGATGTGTTTGCTAAAATCTATAATGTTTGTAATGACATGTGCTTCTATACGTATCACCGACACTTTAAATTGAAGACATGTTTGGTGTTTGACACGTGGTCTGTGTCAAACAATGTCAAGTGTTCGACACATGTCCTATCTCCGACATGTGTTAGATGTTCGACAGTGACACATGTGATTGCGTTCAATTTATTATTGGTGTTGACGTGTCAGTGTTGTGTCAGGTGTTTGTATTTGGAGGAGTGCTTGTTGCCCCCATTTTCTTTCTGACTGTTTTATACTTTCTTGGACTGTAGGTGTTGGTTTGATAATATATATTTGAGGGAGTGAACATTCAATATATGCATGGAAGGAAGAGAAGGTATCAATCCTGCAGTTACAGTGATAGCGCCAGAAGCTCCATCAACATATCATGTCGCACCAAGGAGTGAAGTTCCAAACCAGGTTCATAACCCTGAAGTAGCCACAGCTGCAGCAGCAGGAGGTTCTACTGCTGCTCCTGCTGCTGCTACCGTCGGTGTTTCCCCGGTGAGTGTAGGTTTGGATGGAACAGTTAAGAAGAAAAGGGGTAGACCAAGGAAATATGGGCCAGATGGGTCTGTCAACATGCCATTGTCACCATTGCCTATCTCATCTTCGGCTCCGCCTTCTTCTAAAGACTTCTCATCCGTGAAGCAAGTGAAACCACAAGGGATGGAATACAAGAGGGCGAAAAAATTTGTGATGGATCATCTAGGTAATTGTTGGTCCTTTATACAGTGATTTAATGCTCTTGTTGGTTGGTAAATATTATAGTTAATCATATGACTTTCATTTTGTATGTAACCTTTTTCCTTTTGTTGATGTTTGAAGTGTATCTCTGTGTCTGGTATCAAACATACTTTATTTCTCTTGCTTCTTTGAGTTTGCATGCTATTTTACTTCCGAACTACTTTCCTTCAATCCACAACAAAAGTTCTCAAATTTGTTTTTATACATCTTATTTATGACTTCTGGAAGAATTAATTAAATCTGTCCATATTCCTTTAATTGTACAACTTCATAGTGTGCTTGTTTGTTAATATTCCCCGAGTTTACAACTTTCTAGGTTAGTGCTAATGAATTACGCATTCAATGTATTTATTGTACACCATTATCAATACAAGTTGTGTAGATACAAAGAATTTACAGAAATTTCAACTTTATAGATTTTATTGCTTACTTTCTGATTTTCAAATGAATTCAAAAACATCGTTTGTTTGTATTTCTGTAAGAATTAATCAGAAAGTAAGCAATAAATACAAACAAAGGATGTTTTTGAATTCATTTGAAAATCAGAAAGTAAGCAATA
>Ga0315913_1007424_pt1 | contig 13145 bp, 4 predicted proteins | sample MpolsnodulesMG_FD_207736 | JGI IMG/M metagenome (GOLD analysis project Ga0315913, IMG submission 207736) | Medicago polymorpha root nodule microbial communities from Los Angeles, California, United States - small nodules | ecosystem: Host-associated > Plants > Roots > Nodule | place: USA... | reverse complement strand
AAATCGCACCACTATAAATTAGTTTGTAAATTAAACTACATGTCAAACCTATACCTTAAGTTTTTTGAACAAGCAAACTTATGCCTTAAGTTATTTTATAGATAAGACTTAAGTCTTATAAAGTCTAACCAACCCACCTTATTGCGAACTCTATAGGGAGCCATGGATTTTATATATCTTTCTCTAACCTTTCTTGGCATATCCAATCAAGAGAAATGACAAATTTCTTTGAAACACAATATAAGTGTCATGCTATCTATGTTAAATGAACTCATAAAAATAAATATTGCTTTAGAAAATAGTCGAAATTTGACAATTAATATATTCATCATTATTTATGTAAAAATTATCTCTTTTGATTCATTGACCAATGTTTTAAGAGTAATTGTTAGCATTTCCTTAAAATTAATTTGTACAAAAGCAAGTATAGTTACGTTGTTCAAAATTAATGTAGGTTGGGTCTAGCGCATGGAGATAGACTCTCGGAAGTTATACCTCACACCCTAACATTTATACCTTCACCCCAACATTTGACACAAAGTGTCAAATTTACCCTTTTATAAAACAAAACTCAATCACCCATTCATTTTTCACCCCCACCTTTTTGTAGAAAAAACACTTCCCTTGGTGGTTCAACCCTTTTTCTGGAAAAAAACACTTCTTCTGCTTCCAACAAACAACAAGCTTTTTTTCTTGTGTTCTCTCCATCGTTTATGCGTTCTTTCTCTTAAACTCTTCATGTGTTTGTTCTTTTATTTGTTTACTGGGAATAATTGATTGAGGTTCGCTAGGTTTTCTGGGTTAGGAATCCTACACGGAATCGTGTTATGGAAATGACGATTTGGTGAAATTCAGTCGTCTAGGTACCGTGTTCCCGAAATCGTATTCAACAAAGGGTTCCGAATAATTCTTCCCGGAATCTTTTTGTGATGAATTCCGGTTCAAGAATTTTATTTTTTTTACATTCTTAATTTTTTTTATGTGACTCAAACTTTTTAAATTCTATTAGACATTAAGAATACACACTGTATGTTAATTATGGTTTTTTGAGGTCTTGTCTGCGCCTGTTCTTTGGTTTCATGGCTGACTCTGTTTTATGAATGTGTTATCAGCAAGGTGGGTTATTAAATTGTGGGGGCTTTCACTTCATTTGGTTTTTTTATTCTCCCTTGCGTGGGAGTTTTTTGTTTTCCTTTTTATTTGTTTTGGAGATTGTAGCTATAGTGCCTTGACACTTCTTGTGTAATTGTTTTTATAAGCTAGGAGAAATATGTGTACATGTTTTTCAACAAAATTTGAATTGTGAGTGAAGATTTGTTGCAAACGAAGTATTGAAAAAAGACAAGCTATGATTTTATCGATTACGGAAGTTGGATATTTTTAATTGGAATTATTGGAAAAGAAATACACCGGAACATTGCACATCATTTTTCCGGTTTGTTAATTTTAGAATTATAATTGTTCAATTTCACGACACCCACATGGACCGGAAAGGTGAATATGAGTGTTCTGAATTTTTTTGGGAAACGCTATATAGTGAAAAAAAAAATCAGAAATACATACAATGTAGGGGTGAATTCATATTCATCTAGGAAATGTTGAAAGTGAGGGTGAAAAATTAATGTAAAAAGGGGTAAATTTGGAATATTTGAAGATTTGTAGGGGGTGAAAGTACATGTGTCGGGGTATAAGGTAAAATTTCCTAAACTCTCATAAACGTAAAAAACCAATTTCAATTGGCATTGTCAATAAATGCGAAAGGACAAATTATTTATATTTTTTTTTGTGACAATATTTTTGGTCTGAGAACTTGGTTGGCCACTATTAGTGGGTATTTCCTTTCAATCATATTTTTTTTCATCCATCATGTTTAGGGGTGCACAATTATAGTCGGACAAATGTAATGTTGGTGACAAAATATCTAATTAAGTAGTTAATACTATTTTTTTATAAATAAAAGTAAACTACTTTCAGTCTTGAATAATGGTGAATATGATTTAAGAGTAATTGTTAGCATTTCCTTAAAATTGATTTATGTAAAAATTATCCTTTTTGATTCATTGACCAATGTTTCAAGAGTAATTGTTAGCATTTCCTTAAAATTGATTTGTACAAAAGCAAGTATAGTTACATTGTTCAAAATTAATGTAGGTTGGGTCTAGCGCATGGAGCTAGACTCTCATAAACATCGAACCAAGTATCTTAGAGGGAAATTCAAATTGACATTGTCAATAGATGCGAAAGGACAAATTATATATTTTTTTGGTTACAATATTTTTGGTGTGAGGTATCCATTGACTTTTGTAAATGACTAGTTTTTATATGAGAACTTGGTTGGTCAACATTAATTGGTCTTCCCTCTTAATCATATTTTTTTCCATCCATTATGCTTGAATTCAAGACCTTGTTTAGCGGTCAAGTACAATTATACTCGGACAAATGTAACGTTGATGACAAAATATCTAATTAAGTAGTCAATACTATTCTTTTTTTATAAAAAAAGTAAAATACTTTCAGTTTTAAACATTGGAGAAGATGATTTTTTTTAGGCTTAATTATTACATTGGTCTTTGCAAATATGCCTCGTTTGAGTTTTGGTCCTTGTGAAAAAAAAATTGAAATCCATCCTCGCAAAGTTTTCTGTCTTTTAAAAAAGTCCTTGGGCCCATTGAAACTGCTTGGTGGCATTTTGTGAGGACGGATTTCAATTTTTACAAGGACCAAAACTTAAACGAGACATATTTGCAAGGACGGGTGTAATATTTAAGCCTTTTTTAAAAATAAATTGACATAATTTTGTAAAACTATTGCACTCCATCTCTTGATGTTGTAAAACTATGCTCTTCACACTATTCTAGCTCTTCACGGGTAATAATATCATTTAATTATGTTTCAATGAGCATAATGTAAGTGGTAGAGACATTGCATTATGTATGTAGGATAGTAGTTCGAATCTTCATTCCCCGCTTGTTTACATAAGACAGTGAATTTTTTGTCATTATGCTACTTAACAGAAATATCATTTATTTGAATTTTTTAAGCAATTTTGTTAATGTTATTTCTCATAGACCTTTATTATCCGGCCAAAATCAACTGCTCATCACCGGTTGAGTTTGTTCGAAGTTGACGTAAAAAATATGAACCAAGAGAAAATGGTTGTTAACAAACGAACAACAAAACCAATTGTTTGTCTCCCTCAACAAAAAACCAATTGTTTGTCAATCTTTAATTTTAAATCGAAAAAAAAGAACTAAGAGTTCATCGACTTTAAAGAAACCGTCGCAATATTCTCTATAGTAGTTGGTTGAACCGTCACAAAGTCACCCAACGACAAATATTTTCGATAATGGGAGACCTACGAAAAATATATTTGATGTCAAAACTAAGAGGATAAACTCTCCTAAGTTTGTGCTTTCCTTTTCCATTTCGTCTGTGATCTCATAGCTTTTGCGACACATATAAATGAGGGACCATTAGTCATTGGCTCATTGCAGTCACACTATATAAATGAGAGTATATATGAGGTCAAATGTCAGCGTACATGCAACATAAATAATGCTTAGCAAAGAAACAAAATCACATGTGAACTACTCAAGACTTGAATAACATTTACATGTTGATGAATTAAAAATTGAACCAATTGATAAATTTTATGTAGAATATTTTTTTTTAGTGTTTTAATGTGTTGGACATAACACAATCTTCTGACTTATGAGATGGAAGCTGCCTCCATTTATAAACACGTTGTAAGTTATCTTTTATGTGATATATGACTCTTTAACAAAAAGTTTAAACTGATAAGGGTTTGCTATTCTTAAATTTACTACTACATTATTACAATTTTTCACAATATTTTTTTAAAAAAAATTTAGTTGTTATTTTGTTAATGAGAGGATTTGAATTTATTACTCATAAATTTTTCAAAAGTAGATTAAACGGACACATCATCACCATCACAATGATGAAGTGTAAAATACCCTTCCAAAGATGAAAGTATATATATTTTTTGGTCAAGTAAAATTTCTTTTAATTAGTTAGCTAAAAAAGAGATTATGGATTGGATGGTTATAACTTCCAACATCCTTGTGTGTTTATTTTGCTTTGCTTCCAAACATAAATAATAGAATATAGTGTATAATGACATAAAATTAAGATAAGTGTGTTTTATATGATTATATCCATTGAGAAAAAAAGAAATATGTTTTGTCCCTTTGATGTAACACTCACCACAAATTAACTAGAAATATGCAATGTGGTCCCTGTTCTAAAATACATGATTTTATACCCTTATCTATGTTTGTACGTTATTCAAACTGAACTACCTAAGACTTGAATAATGAGATGAGATATGTACTATTAAAAGAAAAATACCATTTACGTAATGAGATTTGCTTGATTTTTTCATTATTATTTTTAGTTGTAATTATAAAATTATTCGTTACCTTTTATTTAATTTTATATTTCATATGTTTGTTATTTATGTGAAAGTGTCTTTTTTCACTATTAAGTTGGAAAGAAAGTCCTCTAATCATGGTTTATGCTATTATCAAATTTACTACTATACTGTTTCAATTTTCCTCTATTTTCTTTAACAGAAAAGTCTTGGTTGTTATAGGAACTAACTCATGATCTCCTCAAATTTCAAACGACACATATATCACAATCATATTAAATATTAAAGCTTGTTTTTGCTTGACAAGATTGTTTCTATAAAATAATTTAATTATTGATATAGGAAAAACTTTTAAGTAGACTAACACATTAATTTATATCATGCTTCTAAAATGCTTAACTCAAGACTAAAATATAAAACAATGTCAAGTTACGTGTCATATTTATACATGCCTTAAACTATTTTATATAACAGACTTAGACCTTGTAGAACCTAACTTGACCCACCATATTCTCAACTCTAATGGGATTGTCCTAGAAATGTAGGTTAAACATCTAACAAGTCATAAATTTATCATTGTTTTTAGGGTATTTATTAACATTTTCTTAAAATTAATATGTTCAAAAGCAATTCAAATTGTGTTGTTCAAGATCAATGTAGGTTGAGTCAACAGATAGAGGTAAACTCTCGTAACGTTTCAAACCAAGAAATCGGAGCTGAGAGAAATTTCAATTAACATCGTCAATAAATACGAAAAGACTATTATTATTTTAGTGTAAGATATCATTAACTTTTGTCGATGACTAATCTTTATCTGAAAACTTAATTGACTGCTAATAATAAGTCTTCCCAATAAACCATATTTTTCCCACCCATATTGCTTGAACTCAAGACCATGTTTAGGGGCCAACAACAAATATACTTAGAGCAATGTAATGTTGGTCACTAAATAAATGTGTGTGATTCTCCAAATCAAACTAGTAGTTGAATAAACTATTATTATTTTAGCTAGCTTTATAGTATATATGAGTAGTAGCACATGTGGCATGTATAAAAAGTGAAAACATATGAACAAGTTCATTCATTCATAAAAAACAAAAAACATATGAAAATGAACAATAGACGAAGAAAGAAAGTGGAACGAACGGAACGGCGTCGTTTCGTTTCTCAATCCAAACCCTTGTTCCACCGTGAAAAGAAACCCTAATCCCCAAATTGAAAAATTAGGGTTTCTCTCTCCAAATCAAAATTGATTCATTAGGTAGTTTCCTCTCTCTGTCTCTCTGACTTATTATCTGAATTGTATCTTAACATGCAAATTAGAGAAATCATACATTGTTCATTTTTTTTCCAGAATTAGTATACTTTCTCTTTCTGCTATTCTTAATCCACAAGTTATTCCATTCCACACTGCATTGACTCATTATTATACTTTGAATTTGAATTATTTTTACTTTGAATTTCAATTATTTTATTAATCAAACATAGATAAGTTAAAAAGCTGTTTTTTTTTTCCTGCTTAATTAAACTAGTTGTTTTGTGTCCATTTTATTTTCCAGAATTAGAATTATCTATGATTTGTACTAATTGAATTATTTATTAATTAGGAGGACTAAAAAAACTAATATAGTTGTTTTGTGTCCATTTTTATTTCCAGAATTAGTATTATCTATGATTTGAACTAGTTGAATTATTTTTATTTTTTTTTGAATCGGCAAAATATTATTGATAACTAGTTGAATTATTTATTAATTAGGAGGACTAAAACTAATATAGTTGAATTATTCCCTGATTAGTTGAATTATTTATTAATCAAACATAGATAAGTTAAAAAGCTCATTTTTTTTTTCTGCTTAATGCAACTAGTTGTTTTGTGTCCATTTTGATTTCCAGAATTAGAATTATTTATGATATGATGTAGTTGAATTATGCATTAATTAAGACTATTACTAATGCAGAAGAATCAAACATAGATAAGTTTATTCACTGATTTAGTTAAGCTCATTTTTGCTGCTTAATGGAACTAGTTAATCTGTGTCCATTTTCCTTTCCAGAATTAGAATTATCTATGATATCATGTAGTTTCCATTTCCTTTCCTGACATGGAGTAAGTTACTTGATTTACTTGTTAAAAAGCTCATTTCTTGCTGCTTAATCAACAGCTTTATCTCATATTATTATAAACTTTGAATTATTAAATAATTAGTGACTGGTTAAACCATTTATAGAACTAGACTAAGACTAATTTGATTTCCTGATTTAGCAGTCATTTGTTATCTTCTATATATAAATCTAACAAACCCTTAGAAAATGAGTTGGAGGAAGTTAAAAAGTTTTTACTGTTCTATATCATTATTTCTTCAATATGGTTCTAAAGATCTTCTTTCTTCAATTTTTCTGCATTTTCCTTTTGATATCATCTGATTTCACTAACACACCAAATGGCCTTGATTTGAAGCTTCAACAAGCTGAAGCTAATCCTATGATAGTCAATGTAGGTAAAGATGCATCATCAAAGTTCAAGACTGTTCAAGAGGCCCTGAATAGCATTCCACCACCTAACAATAGGAGAGTCATTGTTTCAATTGCTGCTGGAGTTTATAGGTAAGTAAGTTCATGTTTTACTTAGTGTTTGCAGTCATTATCATTTTGTGTAACTTGAAGTATAATGATCTCCTTATTCTGTATAAATTTCAAACTCATAAGTATGTTGTATATCAACCATATAGAGGAATATAACTTAACCTTGTTTTGATTACCAAGTAAAACAAATCATTAGTATTTTTCACATCATTTACCTCTATGTATTCCTCAAGGAAAAAAGCAAGGAAATTAGACTAATTATATTTTTGGGAGACTAGTTGAAACCTTTGTGTATTGATCCAACCTTCTGGTCTCCCATGAAATCAACCTTATTATTTAGATTTGGTTAACTTGGTAACCAAAACAAGGTTAAGTTATTTTCCACTATATGGTTGATATACAAACCACCTATGAGTTTGAAATGCTTACAGAATAATGAGATCATTATACTTCAAGTTACACAAATCAGTGTCAAAAAACACATGTATTTCCCATCATTTAACTCTATGTATTTCTCAAAGAAAAAACAGTAGTATAAACACTGCTTGGTAATGATTGATGGCTAAAGCAAGACAGAAAACAGAGTAATTAAGTAATTTCTTAAATCCGTGATTTACATAGTGTTTGCAGTATTATCGTTTTGATGCTGATTTGTGTAACTTCAAGTATAATGATCTCATTATTCTGTATACATTTCAAACTCATAGTTTTGTTGTATACATTTCCAACTTGAAGCCTCAGTTTCTATTTCAAACTTGTATAACATTTTATAAGTATTTAGTTAATGTGAATTGAAGATAGAGTTAAATGATGGGAACTCGACTTGTTGGCCATAGTTATGTCGTATACATTTTATATTTAGAAATTGATTAGAACTCGACTTGTTGTCAAAAGTAAGAAATGGTGTGTTTTGGTTCTATTAGAGAGGTGAAACCAAAGAGAGTTTTACTATTTTATGCTATCTGCTGCATGCCTAACGCTAGTTTTTGAGAGTCGCAATGTTTTGGTTTGTTTCTTTTTCTTCTTCAATTGTTGTTTGCTAGGGTTTGATGGTAATTGTTGGATAATTCAAAGCGACCTACTCTTGGAATCTTAATTACTTTGAGAGCAGTGTAATGTGTTTGCATTTTTTGGGAACTTGCTCAAAATTTTCCAAGATTTGATTGTGATGTGTTCATTGTGAAGTGTTAAACAGGGCCAATTAAAAACGCAAGATAGAGTAAAACATAAACAGAAACAGGGCCAAGAGGGTTATTTGTGATGAGTACATTTTACATTTTGCTTTATCATGCAAATGGCATAAGGTAGAACCTAGGCCAACGAGGGGATTTAGGTTTTTGGGCGTGATCATGCTGTAATATTCAGTGACAACTTGAGTACCATTTGTTTGGCAAAGGGTCACGTTTATCATAAGAGGAGAAAACATATTTATGTGTGGCTCCATTTTTTTAGGAATGCGTCTATTATCAAAGTGCTGAAGTTTGGCACAAGGTAATAATGTAATTAAGTCATTTGCCAAGTTCATGATTTACAGTGTTTGCAGTCAATATCGGTTTGACACTGTTTTGTGTAACTTGAAGTATAATGATCTCATTGTTCTGTATACATTTCAAACTCATAGTTATGTTGTATATTTTCAAACTCGAAACCTCAATTTCTATTTCAAACTTACATTTTATAAGTATTTAGATAAACTGAATTGAAAATATTAATGTCAAAGTTGTATAACATGTTGTGATGATTATTTTTGTTTTAGGGAGAAAATTGTGATTCCAATCACATTGCCGTTCGTAACTTTCTTAGGGGATGCAAAGAGTAACTCAAAAATCACTTGGAATGATTCATATTCCACCATCAGAAGTGATGGGAAACAGTTGGAGACCTACAAGAGTGCAAGTGTTGCAGTGGAGGCTGATTATTTTATAGCCATCAACATGATATTCGAGGTACTCAAAATAATTTACTTTATTGTTTTTTATGCTCTTATTATGCCAATATTATACAATATTTCATGCTTTTGTAACTGTTAATGATAGTAACTCACCAAACTAGATTGCTTTTGTAATTGTGTAAGAAAACCATAATTAAAAAAAGAAGTTATTTATAGGTATGATAAAGATAGTAACTCACCAAACTAGATTGCTTCTTAAAACAGAATACTGCTTCATATTTTAAAACAAAGGTGGAACAAGCAGTTGCACTTCAAGTCACCGGAAGCAAAACTGCTTTTTACAATTGCGCGTTCTACGGGGTCCAAGACACTCTATATGATCATAATGGACTCCACTACTTCAAAGGCTGCTTTATTCAAGGAGCTGTTGATTTCGTCTTCGGCGATGGGAGGTCCCTTTACAAGGTATTTTTCGTTTCAATTTTTTTATAGGGTCTTTGAAATTCTGGTGTCACCATGATTGCGTTAGGAATTTTTAGTTTAATGCAGTTTATTTTATTATCCCGTGCCTGTCTGTCCGTTTTTTTTTTGTTCTCTTATTGTGCTTACTAGCGTGCAGACAAAGGTAGTTCTGTCACCGACCGCAATGCAGGCCCCCTATTGCGGCTGCAGGGGTTTTGATAGTGTTAAATTAGGCCAGATGAAAAACGAGGCTGCCGAAATTAGGCCCTAGCCAGCTGAAAATGCTGGTTGTTAGTGGGCCAGATGAAACGAGGCTGCTGAAATTAGGCCCAACCGCCCAAGCCAGCTGTGTGGAGAGTCTAGACCGTAGAGGAAGAAGAATCTAGACTGGGGAAATTAGTTCACGACATGACACGTAAATTCAGGAAGTTGTTAGAGAGTGAGGAATATAGTGGGAGGGGAGGGGAGAGAATAGGTATGCATGATTTTCGCTATCATTGTAGTAGGAGAATTCCTTCTCTGGATGAACATTGCAGAGTAATTTATTAGAATAGAACAGAATTTATTACTGACTAGCAAAGGGAAATTACAAGCAATAAAATAGTTATTTTTCTAACTGCTGACATAACAAAACTGAACCATAAAATACACTTACATGAAAAATAAAATAATAACTTCCTAACTGCTAACATAACTGACACTAACTTCTAATTGCTTCAGAAAGATAACATAATAACTTCCTACTTGAAAGTGAACCTAACCTACATATGCCTTTTTAGGGTTGCACACTAAACTCCATTGCCAAAGGCGTGTCCTATATCACTGCTCAACAACGCTCCAAAATGTCATCGGAAAGTGGATTTTCATTTGTAAACAGCACGGTAAAAGGCAGCGGACTTGTTTATCTAGGAAGACCATGGGATAATTACTCAAGAGTTGTTTTCTCTTATACCTATATGGACAAAAATGTTCTCCCCAAAGGATGGGATAATCATTTTGGTGACGAGAAGAACGTGTAAGTACAATAACACAACAAATCATACGCTTTGATTGATTGTCTTTATACATATTACTCCCTATGGTTCCAAATATAAGGAAGTTCAGTCAACAAAATTTGATTTATTTGGTGTCCAATTGATCCAAATACATCAATGTTTGTTGACCGAAATGCATAAAATCTAAATGCGGTGAAGGGCTAATTGTATGGACTTGTTTGTGTAAATGCAGGACAAAATTATATTATGGCGAATACAAGTGCTTCGGACCTGGATCGAACTTCACTGAAAGAGCTCCATGGGTACGGCGTCTGACAGATGAAGAGGCCCAACAATTCATCAGCATACAGTTCATCCTAGGAGATACATGGCTCATTAGCCCTCACAAGTAGGCACCGAGGAAGGTCTATGAGGCTTTTAGACATGATAGCATATAAAAATGTGGAATAACAATGACTCTTGATCTTAGCACTTGTTTACAATATGTTAGTTTATATTTGATAGAATTAAGGTTATTATATATTGCAGAAGACAAATATTACCCCTCCTTTTAGGATTTTTATTGTTTGCAAACTCTTATGTGTCAACTGGAAATGTACTGGAATGTTAGATAATATATTGGAGAAGACAGATATTGAGTGATAGTGACTATCTAATATATATGATTTAAACACTACACTGGTAACTTAAACACCATTATTATACACAAACAAGACACAACATAAATTATAATGTGTTAAAATGTATTAAAGGGTTGGAAGAGAAAGGAGTCCCTGATTTTAATTAATAGGAAAAGTTTTATGATCCATGAAGGTTCTTGTTATGTATGAGAAATTACGTTTTCCTGGACACGTGGAGTAAAGAAAATTCCTTGCTAGAAAATATGATTAAAATATTGATCCAGATGATTAAAATATTAAAACATTGCTAGAAATTATTATAACAAATAATTGAAATATATAAATCATAACATTAAACGAATATTTTATATTTAATTTCTTAACATATTTCGTGGCGAGTAATAAAAGACCAACTTTCAAAAAAAAAAAAAAAAAAGACCCAAAACAAGTCCTTCCATATAATCATCTGATTATATTTTGTTATATCAATTAATGAATATCAAAACACGAAATTCATTAATTGACGCAACAACATGTTATTGTATTCATATGTAAAATAATTTATATATTGACCGAACATACTAATTAAACTAATATAAACTAATAAAACATTTTTTTCCAGAATTAAACTAATAAACTTAGTAGTAAGTCAGAATTGTATTTGCCTCACACTTTTAGCGGTAGATGAATTCATCAAATTTGTGCAGCGTTCGAACAAGAAAATATGACTTCTTTACCCTTAAAAGAAACATTTGACTTCTTTAAAATATGACTTCTTAACCCTTAAAAAAACATTTGACTTCTTTAATCGATTCAATAAAAAAACATATTTGACTTCTTTACAAAAATGTAAGAATTAATTATAATTCATTGTAATTGACCAGGATACAATTAGAATTATATTCAATTAATTCATCCATCCACACACTCTTCACCTTATGAAGACTATAAAACCAAGCATAAAATCAATAGGGAAAACACAAGAAACAAAAGGAAAAATAATAAGAAAAAACACAAAGTTGTTGATGTAGATGTCATTTTCAAAGAAGCCTCCAATCCTACGTATTGTTCAAATCTTTTTTTTTTTTTTTTTGTCAAGTAGTCTAGTGGCTAGAGCTCACACAATTTAATTGTGGAGAAGTGGGGTGTCTGGGGTTCGAACCCTGGCCCCTGCATATAATATGCAATATCCCTACTAACTGAGCTAAGTTCACGGGGATTTTGTTCAAATCTTCTTAACTCAAAGCAAGGAGGTGCAAAAGGTGTAGATCTTGTTGACCTTGCAGAATACACAATTGATGTGGTTAATGAGAATTGGACCAACACATTTAACCTAATCAATAAGTTGATTAACAATGCTGAAAATAGTATGGTATAGCAAACTATTATTATCGTTGTTCAATAGATTTTATGAATAATGATAGTGTCGCTAATAGCCTTGGAGATGCACTTCTGAATTTAAAACATTGGAAAGTATCTAGCCATGGCTAAAACTATAACTGATGTTAAGCAATACCTTTTTGATTGTATTGATAGTCTGCATAAAATTAAAACTAACCCTTTACTCCCAAAGTATGTTGATGTTCTTCAACAAGGTAATCAAGTTCTTCAAATTATAACAAAATATTTAAATCTGGGAAAATAATTTAGTTTTTTAAGAAGGAATTGTTAGATAATAAAGTAATGAGCTATATGCTATCGGATCGGTTAGTTTAGAGTCCATTAAATTTTGGGAAATGTTAAATAGTGCCTTTAGAGTATTGGTTAAAAGAACAAATTTAAAAATTTTGTATTAGAAAATGGTGAAAAGTGATAAATTTGACTTTTTAAAAGTAAAAAAATTGTTGAATTCAATGCAAAGTTACCATTTTTTGTTAGCATAACCCTTAAATTTTATATATAATATCTTGTAAATCAATTTTATCATATAATGCAATTGATATTATTGGAACCCTAACGGTCTCTTTATTCTCTATTGAATCCTATTGTTAACGTGGATAATACTCCCTCCGTTTCTAAATATAAACAAAATTGATTTTTTAGGTTCATTCAATTATTCATGTATGTGGTTCATATTATGGACCACATACATCATTAATTGAATGAATCTAAAAAGTCTATTTTTCTTATATTTAAAAACGGAGGGAGTAGTTTTGATTGTTTCATAGTTATTTCATTTAGAATTATTTCTTTGTATTCTA
>Ga0315913_1007423_pt1 | contig 13145 bp, 6 predicted proteins | sample MpolsnodulesMG_FD_207736 | JGI IMG/M metagenome (GOLD analysis project Ga0315913, IMG submission 207736) | Medicago polymorpha root nodule microbial communities from Los Angeles, California, United States - small nodules | ecosystem: Host-associated > Plants > Roots > Nodule | place: USA... | reverse complement strand
CGACATTTCATTTGTGTTTGTGACATTTCATTTGTGTATTATTTTCTAAGTTTCCCTCAAATTGGCATGACAATGAGACGGGGTGGGGACGGGTTTTACATTGCCCGTCCCCATACCTGATTCTCATATACTTATTTGTTACCCTACCCATACCCAACGAGGATGAAAAATTGAACCCCATGTATGTCCCCGACGGGTTCGGGTATCCCCGCATTGAATAAAAAATAAAAAATATAAGTTTTTATGCAACCCCTAGAAAAATATTGTAATGTATTATCCAACAATATGATCACTTTAACAGTTGTTAGACCTATTGATTTAGTTGCTCCTTTAAATACCAATGGTAGTTTTTATAACACGATAATTGTCAAACAAAATAACATGGCATATCAACATAAAGTAATTTTCTGCATTCAGTACGAGTTTGGGTATGGGTTCGGGGTGGATGCCCATATACTCGTTACATGTCCCATACCCGTGTTTTGAAATCGGGGAAAACCCGTCAAATTGGATTTGGTTCAGACAGGTAACCACAAGTATGAGTTTTATTGTCATGCATACCCTCAAACATACCATGTATCTATCTAATTACCAAGGTTCTTGTTTGACGAGATAAATTTCCAAAAGCTATATTCAATGGTAGAAAAAATCAGAAGTTATCAATTGGCGCATCATTATTCATTAACATTTTTTATGACAATAATCCTTCAACGCATCTTTCTAAACATTCTTTATGTACCTAATTTCTTGAGGTTCCAAGGTGCCTCTCCCGTGTTCACAACTTTCGTTTACTTGCTCATACAGCATTTCCTTTAAACGATTTTTATGTTAATGAATGTTTTACTGCACTATATTTTCGGCTTATTTTTGTTTATAATTCAGTAACATATTTGCGATGTTTATATCTTATTGCTCACTAGATTTCCCTAAATTATTGGATCATTCTTATTGTCGATCCATGTAAACCAAAATGATTGATCGAAGACCAAAGTCTAGCTTTCCCTAAATTATTTTTAGTGGATTCAAACTATCAGGACAGAAATGTCATCATTGGAAGATTTCTGTTGAAAGGAGTAAAGATCCGGCTCTCACACTACACAGACGAGCGCTGTAGATTTGTAGATCTTCATGTGAAAAATATATGCTGCAATATTTAAAGGGAAATGCACTTGCATATCCAAACAAGTATACATATCCATGCCTGTTTCCAAAACCAAAATGCATGGCATGGAACACTGTCGTATACAAATGGAAAATTTGTACACGACAAAGTCAACAATTTTGTCTGTTAACAAGATAGATACTCCCGTGAATATTTGCTTTCTCTCATCGAACAATGGAAAATTAAATTCTTATTTGCTTCCATGTATACCACAGATGTGTATAGTAAATCACAAAATTTGGACCTTTTGTCCTTGACAGTTACCCTTTTGGCCAGAGGATCCAAGCTGCAGGAGCATAGAAGTTTCTTGTACAAGTCACTCTGCCACTACAAAACGCCTTCTATCTGCATCATTGCATCTACAAGGTGAACCCAACCGCATCCTCACAAAAATCCCTCGAAGTCCGGCATTACCGAACATTTCACTGAAAACCTTGTTTATCAGAAATGAATACTCTCGTTTTATCTTAAAAAAAATACAGATCAAGTCTTTATTGTATCTTGAACAAAGTCTTCAATTTAACCACCAGTTTCCATTCCTCCATAGTCAGATCATCCTATGTCAATAATTCAACAGTATAACTTTAAGAGACAGTCCAACAAAATCCAATAATAGTTAAATGAGTAATGATAAGTGGACATACTTTTTTTGACATATACCACACCTTTATAAGGTGAACAGTACCCTTTTTTGGGTCAATTTTTTACTGAATTCTTTTTCTAACAAAAAGAGGAGTATTTTTGTAACACAAAAAGTTAGTTGTCATCAACCAATTTCACGACTTCATTAACCACAAAAATGTATATTATTAACCACTTTCAGAATCCATGTACTTCTGTAAAATAAAAAAAATGAAACTATGTAAAATAAGTGGTTACGCTTTGCATTTTTCTGGTTAATGTATGTTCCAAAAGTGGTCAACAGCGTACATTTTTTTCGTTAATGCAGTAGTGAAATTGGTTAACAACACAACTCAAATTGTGTTTAGAAAATCCTTATCCATATTAAAAAAAATAAGTTCTTTTCTAATAAAAAAAATTGCCAAAACATTGTACTGTTACCGTATAAGCATGGTGAACAGTGTTGCATTTGTGTGAAAAAAAGTGTGTTGAGTTATCATTATTCTAGTTAAAAACACATCATTACTGACAAATTTATTTATTATTATTGTTATTGATGACTTACCCGATAATTAGTTTTGAGAATATCAATAGATCTCCGTGATATATGGCTTACAAGTTCATCATCAATCTCAAAATGCCTCCCGAACATTTTCTGCTGTTCTTCAGAATTGCTGCCAACAATCTGCAAACGAAGTTGAACAGAACATTAATACTTACCTTATTCACCTCTAAACATATTTATTTCTTTCTCAATAACCAAGTCTAAAGATAGGCCACGTGTAAATTAGTAAAAATGGATGTCATTTTTCCACCGGTGTAAACAAGTTAGTTTATATAATAAACTATTGCTACACATAACTTAAAACAGACATTAATCATCTTTACCTTTTCAACATCGCTCAATCATAGTACAAATAAAAGGTCATTTTAAATCCATATCTCAAACTTCGTTTAATGAGGAAAATAACTGTTGCGTTCAGAGAAGTTCATTATGTAAAATTCAACTTTAATTCAAGCACATACCTTAATGGCTACTTTCTGCCCTTTCTTCGCAAAATCAACCGGTTTATGGTTATTCTCAATGGAGGCAATGCGACCAATATCAATGAACTCTTGGGAAGGAATACAAATTGGAGTTCCAATCTGTGAAGTAGACAATGTTAGGAGCAAGCTAAAAGAAACCAAACAAATTGTGCATTGAACACATAACAAGGTACAAATTTACATAGCAAGTGTAAAGAAAACAAAACAAATTTTGTTGCACAACAAGTTCAATCTTTCAACATTTTTACTGTATCAGAAGGTGTAAATCATTTTCGTTCCAAAATTTCTATATCCTCATTTTAACCGAACTTATCCAGAGGCCATAAATATAAAATTGCTAATTCCTTTTTCAAATACAGATGCAAGTGCAATACTAAAATACAACTAATGAATTTATCCCAAGGCAAGCAATACAATCTTATGCAGAGAAAACTGCTATCATCATTCATCACAAATATTGCATCCACATTGAAAAAAGTTCGTCTGAATTAAAAAGAATACCTTTAAAATGCCTTCAAGGATATCAACTCCCAAAACAATCGGATCCTTCTTGTTGAAGACACAATTTGGTAAGATCTTCAGAACACATGGGAAGACTGCCTCATCCGCAGATTCTTTCTTTTTCTCCTCCTTAATGTTGTCCATGTAAGCCTTAAATTGATCAAATAGATGATAAATGATATCGGCTATAAAAATCTTCACACCCAATTCTTCTGCAAGATCCCTAGCTTCAGGGGTGACTTTGACATCAAATGCCAATATAGTAGCATACTCTCGTTTCTTTTCAAGCATTACACTGGCCTTCATCACATCCTTCTTATGTACCGGGCCTATGTTTATAGCACTAACAGGAATATTCACTTCTGGAGTTTTCAAAAACTCCAATAATGCTTCCAATGAGCCAAGGGTAGATGCCTGGACACAAACTCCCTCACCACTCCTGTCAATCCTGCTCAAGACCGACTCCACGTCTTCCAAAGCTGCTTTTTTAATATATTCCAAATCATCATCAGGCTTTACCACATATAAACTAGCTCCAGCAATAGCATGTTCAAGCCCCTGAAATAGCAGGAAATCATATAAAAAATATGATTCTCTACACATTTATAAACAGTAAAGGAAGAAAAACATAACTGGATATAAACTGGCATAAAAGTCAGATCAATATCATTAAGTACCTGGGCAGTGATCTTGATGCCCATAGCAGCTTTGATTTCTTTGTGATGGATATATGATCCCTGAAATTAGACAACCATTACTTAGCCGGAAGACATACTAAATAAAAAAATATAGCTCCTCTGTCAAAGGCCCCTCAGACTCCCCTCAATTGACATATTCCAAATTCCAATGATGGAAAAATGAAGACCTCTTCAGCATAACAATATGAGCTATGAACAACTATACTTGCTATAACTCGGTTCCTTCATGTTAAGAATCTCATAATCATTTCCTAAGCTTCTAACACATTATTTATCATTTGCCCCCATTGACCCATTCAAATTTCTAAATGTCTTTTTCCTACCCAAACCAGCTTTAAAATAAATCAATCAAATGCAAAAGATATAATGGTACCTTAACACGAAGTTCCTTCATTGGATGAGGTGTCAATAAAGCTCGAATTGTGGTAACAATTGGACCCTATATTATAAACTTTATTGGTCAGAAGCAGAAAGCAAGTATTAATACATGTGGTTATAGTCTGAGATGCTTGCCTGCATTCCAGATACAACTATTTGATCCCCTTCATGAAGAACACCATTAACTAAAACAACATCAATAGTAGTTCCATGGCCTTCAATAACCTTGACTTCCAAAACGGTACACTGGTAGCCACAGTCAAATAACAGTTAGACAGTTAGGTCTCTATTGTTAAACGATCAACAAGCATTCAACCACTAACATCAAGTGATGGCTAACCTGCACTTCTTCGCTGTATGTAAGCTTCTCGGTCATGGTCTTTTGGGTCCACTGAACTAATAGTAATAACATATCCGGGATTCCTTCACCACTGAAATATTAAATACTAAAACATCAATACAAAAACACCGACAAAGTATTCAGCAGATTATATGTAATACTAAAGTTATGGTTTTTGCCCGAAAACAAAGATTTGGTATTCACCCTCTCTGCTCCTACCAAATTATCATACTTTGGATGATTTCACGTAGAGCACAGACAGGTTGGACACAATTTGAGGGATACCAAAAAAAGCTGAGATGTTAAACAATCAAAAACACCTCTTTCTAATGATAGTGAAAATTCTAAAGCAGATGCAAGAAAATAAGATACTTGCCTGTAACCAACAAAATAATTGATGTAAAATGTAGGCATCTTAAAAAATGTAGGGAATATTGCAAGTTATTTCCTATATTATCATCAACACTATTTAAAGCTACTACAGTAAATACAATTCAACATCCTAGCATTGGCACTACAAAAGATTACATATGTAATCGCCTCAACAGCTGTCCGGGCTGTTGTCATGTGACTAAAAGGCTGTGGGTTTGAGTCTTGGATGCAGGAAAACAAAATCTCCCATCTGGAACATCAACATGGTGGTTGGTAGGGGTAAAATGGAGGGGAACAAAATCCCTTTTGTAATACAATGCTACACAAAAGAGGTACTATGGCTACAAGGCTACACAGTTACCTTATTGCACTTGTAGGCACAATGCTGAATGTTTCGCCCATTTCTTTGTTTTTGTAATACAATTCAGTATTTAGCCCTTGCTCCTTGAACTGAGTAACGATCTAGAAGTGAAACAAGAAAAATTAGCATGGTGAACATTAACAAACAATCTACCACAACTTACCAAAAACAAAACAAAAAACTTTACTACCTGAGTGACCCTCATATTGAACTCATTTTGAACATCCTTAGACTGCTGCGTCATTGCTTTACGAATTGGAGCATTGCGACATGTTTTCCAGCCATAAAGCCTGTCAACCTGCAATGATGCAAGAACAGTGACAGAGTTGAACAACCTGTAAAAAACATATATTGGAAGTAGTAGCTCATGAGAGTATGCTCACCTTATTCAATGCAACAATGAATTCAGTGTTCCTCATTTTTAATAGATTGAGTGACTCTATAGTTTGTGGCTCTAAGCCATGCATAATGTCCACAACCAAAATTGCAATATCACATAGACCTGAACCCCGAGACCTCAAGTTATTGAATGACTCGTGTCCTGGGGTATCAATAACCAGTAGACCGGGAACTTTCAGTGTTGCATCAGCTTTCAGTTCCTTGGTTCTTTCACGTATGTTCTCAGCAGGAAAGTACGTTGCACCAATCTGTTGGGTGATACCACCAGCCTCACCTTCTTGAACATTGGTACCTCGAATGCAATCCAGAAGCTTGGTTTTGCCAGTGTCCACATGACCCATGATGCAGCAAATTGGCGACCGAAGGTTCCCTTCACTCGGCTTAGAAGGCACGGCAGACAGTTGTGGATCGTGCTTTTTCTTTTTATCCTCAACCACAACTTTGGCCTGTTTTCTATCTTCAGTTTCTTCAGCTGCAGGCTTCGTAACAGGTTTATTTGTAGCACCTGATGTAGAAGAAAAAGCAAAGCAAAATATAAATCAGCAGAAAAGTAGTTAAATTAAAGTATTAAATTTTACAGGAGAAGTATATGCCAAATATCATGCCCCATCCGACTAGAGAAGGGGGTTGGCTCTGCAGGTCAATCAAACATTATTAAGCCACTTGACACAGACAAAAGTTTGGCCACGCCCACAAGATACAGGGAGATCTAATACAAGGTGGTCTACCGTAAATGAAGTACAAAAACATATCCTATGCTTATCTGAAGCAAAGGAAGAAATAGAAATACAGAGTGTTGGCAAATATAGACCAGGAAAATTTTATCATACTGTCATAGTTCCAGGTTTGAAACCAATTGCTGCAGTCAAAGGAAGAAATAGTATCTCACAATAATTTACTAGTTTACTGCAGCAGGTGACGTTATTAGGTTACAACATTAATATGCCCAAAAGTTTGATCACTTGCCAGCAGAAAAAAAATTCTAAAACTAAGGTCTTGACCATAAAATATTCCAAAGTAGCATCACTTTATATTTCTAAGATTCTAACACTAGAGTAGGCTCATATATTTCCTATGCTGGTGAGGTACGAAAAAAGCAAGAAGGTATGCCAGGAAAAAGTTTCAACAATTACAAAAGTTTCAAGCATAAATGTCAGGAAAAAGTAAAAACTACCAATAAAATGCAAAACTCACCAGCATTTTTAGAAGGTATGCCATTTTTAATCTCTTTTTTGACAATTGGTTCAGGCTCGGAGTCAACTTCTTCATCAGCAAATGCACCCCTATCATTCAGATTGACATCATCCCAGCTTTTTGCGTCCCATTCATCCTCAACATCATCATCTTCATCCACTACTTCTTCAACAACTTCAGGAAGTTCAGCTTTGTCCTCCATCTGCACCGACTCCACTTCTTCAACCTTTTCCAGTTCCTCCGTATCTAAATCAGCAGTAGTTTCCGTTGCTTCAACATTTTCCTCTGTCTTGACAGCAGCGGCACCATTATGATTTCGATTTGTTGATTTCCCTTTCTTTGTCTGATAAATAGGTTTTTTAGATGGTCCACCGGTGTCCGCGCCAGGAAGAGTCACACCCCCTGTGCTATTGAGAATCTGCCTCCTCATTGCCTCCAAACGCCGGGCTTCTTCTTTCTGCTTACCAGTTAACAATTTACCTTCCTGCTTCTTTTTCAGGAGTTTCTCCTTTTCTTTTTCCTTCTTTCTACGTTTAGCCTCTTCTGCCTGTCTCTCAAGTTCCTCTATCCTTCGTCGCTCCTCTTCTTCTTTCCTTTGCTTCTCTTCCTCTTCCTTTTTCTTTTTTTCTTCAGCCTCTTTTCTTCTAGCCAGTAGTTCTTGCATCTCCCTAACATGCTTTGGCACTTTCTTGTCAGCCGCTTTGGTCTTCGAATCATTTTTCTTCGGTTCAATTGCCTCAGCTTTCTCTTCTACAGCTTCAACTACCGGTGCACTTCCAGCTGCTGCTGCCGCTGCCTTCTTCTCCTTTTCTTTTTCCTTCTTCTTTTTCTTCTTTTTTGCGGCAGCTGACTCTACAGTCTCATCTTCTCCCTCCTTTTCTCCTGAAGCACCAGGGGCAGAACCTACTACAGGAACCGGCTGAACTTTATCATCCTGCTGAGGAGGAGCCGCAGCAGGTTGTGCTGTAGCAGGGGCTTCGCCAAGCTCTGCAAGAAGCTTATCTAAATCATCCTCCTCTTCTTTAGTCCTCCCACTCTTCTTCTTATTCTTTTTCTTATTTTTGGAAGTTCCAACAACCTCTTCACTCTTACTTATATTACCATTGTCGACACTGGGCTTCTCAGCCTCAACAACATTTACACTTTCACTCCCAAACTCGATTTCATCACTCACTTTGGCAGCAGCACTACCACTTTTCTTTTTAGAAGACTTCTTTTTACCAGTAAATGCAAAAGAAACATCATCCTCATCTTTATCATCATCACCACCTTTAGCAGACTCAGATACAGAAACACTATCTTCCTCCGGAATAGCTTTACTCAATGAACCACCCGCCTTCTTCGAACCCTTTGATGACTTCTTTTTCTTACCCGAGAAAGTGATTGGTTCATCATCATCATCATCATCTTCTACCTTTTCATTCTTACTCTCCTCCTCTCCATCATCATTCTCATCTAATGCACTGAACAAACTACTTGCCCCTTTCTTCGAACCCTTTGAGGACTTCTTCTTCCCCGAAAAAACAACTGGTTCATCCTCATCAGATTTCTCCTCACCATCATCATTATCAACATCTTCCTCATTCCCAAGCAAACCAAAACCAGCTGCAGCCGTAAACACACTTCCACCACCTCCACCTTTCTTCGAACCCTTCGAGGATTTCTTCTTCCCTGTAAAGCTAACAACAGGTTCATCCTCATCATCATCGCCCTCACCGGTTACCTCCGATTTCTCCTCATCATCATTATCAACATCCTCCTCGTCACCAAGCACACCAAATCCAGAAGCAAACACACTTCCACCACTACTACCACCACCACTTTTTTTCGATTTCCCTTTTTTCTTCCCAGCAAAAACAATTTCATTCACATCATCATCATCAACAACAACAGCATCATCAAAATCATCATCATTATCTTTTTTCGATTTAGCATTACCTTTCTTACCTTTCTTTTTCACGGGTTTCTCTTCCACCGCAACCGGAGCCGCATCCTCAGACACCTCCACTCCGATAGAATATTCATCGTCATCGATAACCGGGGCCTTCTTCTTCGATTTGCCACCGCCTTGTTGCGGCGGAGGATTCTCGTCGTCGCGGATTGCTGGCTTCTTCTTCCCCATTTATGAGATTAGGGTTTTCACGAATAATTGGATCGATTCGCACGAAATTAGTATAAAAGGGAAAATGAAAAGTGAGATTCGTGTTTTCGATGTAACAGCGAAAGAGGAAAGAGAAAACGAAAATTGCTTTGTGCGGCGGTGAAAGGGAAGAGAATCTGTGTAATGAAAGTGAGAATGAATATAAAAAACACAGTAGCGAATGGCGAAGAAGAAAGAATAATAACGCAAACCAAGTTGCTTTGCTTTCCTTTGCCTCTAGGGTTTGTAATTGTACTCCACTTGTGTTTTTGTTTTTAGTTTTTTTTTATTTTCCTAATAGTTTATCTTTCTTTATTATTAGTATTATTTTATTTTTTACCCACAACAACTATATTATTTCATTGTGTTACCTAAATAAATTCTGTATTTATATATTGATCTTCAAATATATTTCTAAACGTTTAAATGACATTACTTAAAAAAAACTGCAACATGACTTCTCCGATTAAATCACTCTATCACCTCGCGGCCATGCATTTGTAAAAAAAATTAAAAAAATTCATTCGATAAAGTTTTTTTTTGGTATGTGAGAGAAGGAAAAAAAAAACAAAAGAAAAAGGTATGTCCTAATAAAGAACACCCTGATAGCATAGGCTAATAAGGCCGAAGATAGACATGATAATGGTCAGGGCCAAACCTTAGGGTGTGTAAGGAGCTTAGTGGAACTGGGCCTCCCTACAGTATGAGTTTCAAAAAGAAAATTATAGCGCAGTAGTACTACTAAGTACTACCTCAGTAAAAACAAAAATTCTTTATTCTCTTTCTCTCTGATACCACGTGTTCCATCACCATCACTCCATCGGACTTTCATTTTCTTCTTCCCCGATTTGATTTCTTTTTCCTCTTCTGTTGTCTTTTTTTAGGCCTATTTGAATTGGGTCATCTTGTTTTTGGTGTTAGGTGAGTGTTTTTTTGGAGGGTGGTTTGAGGTTCCTCATGTATTCGACAGTGGTTTTCATCCTTGGGTGTATCGCATATATACGGCACCTTGTATTTATCTTTTAAAAAATTTAAATAGAACATTGTTCTTTTACAAAAAATACATTTTTATTTTATTACGGATATCTTTTCACTTACAGAACCGAGCCTCCGGATTCGTAGGAACGGCCCTGATAATGGTTGATGCATAATCACAAGATATTTTGAATAACTAGCAAGTATATATGTACAAGAGTTTCACTCTCAAAAAATATGATAAATGAAAATATTTCACTCCTTAACCAAATACATTTTAATGAGCTCTAACAAGTTATTCGATAAAGATGTTTGCGAAAATACCGTGTGATTTGATATGGGTAATTATGTTTTACAAGTGCATCACAACTAATCACAAAAAAAAAAATGAAAACTTAATTTTTTCTTGTCATAAAAATAAAAATAAAATGCTAATGGTTTCACTGCTATGTTTTTTGAATTATTTAACAAGTTACAATCACAACAACAAATCTTAGTTGTAATGATTTTTTGAAGTCTATGAAAGAGTTGGAACACAAAACTTTGGGACGCACCTCTGACACCACAACGGCCTCCATTGTTACTCGAGCGAAAGACACTTAGCCTTTGTTTGGTTGTGATGAGAAATTAAGAAGAGAGAAAGAGGTCAGAAAGATTACAAGAAGAGAGAGATAAAAGAGAAATAGAATAGATTTGGGTTGGTTTGATACAAAAGAAATAGATGAGAAATAGATAGAAAAGTAGAAAGAAAAAATTAATATTATTTTGCAAATAACAATAATATCCCTACATACAATTAATTGTGAGATAGTTAATAAAATATCACAAATTTTAAACAATAGTACGTTAAAATTAATTATTCAGATATAAGAAAAAAATATTTAAATTTTTTTTGAGGGAAAATATTTAAAATTTAAATAGTAAGATTGATATAATTTTACGAAAAAAAATTATATGAAGAAAACAAAATAAAATCAAACTAAAACACACATACTAGAACCTTCCCACCTCTTCGGCAGAATAAAAAACTTATTCATCAAAAAAATCAAAACCTTCGGACCATAATATGACATTCCAATTTACAGATGGAACAGATAGACAAAAAAAAAATCTGCATGGGCTTATTCTTTGAAATGATGGTGGTGGTAGCAAAGGGAACCACGTTTTTGACACATTCTCGCCGGAGATAGCATAGGGACATGAAGCTGAAGCAGCGACGCTAACCCAATAACAAAAGTAACTTTACAATGGTTTAGCACGTTAGAGACAAGGGTATTTTCGAAACAACAAAAAATGGGGTCACTTTTGAGACTTTCTTCACATAGGAGGAGAGACCGGAAAAAGTAATTTTTTGGACTTTCTTCTCTCACGCTCTTGTATTTCTCTCCTCAACCAAACATAAGAGATTCTGCATCTCTCCCCTATTTCTCTCTACAATGTCACCTCTACCAAACACACCATTAATGAGTGGAGTTGCATGCCAAGAGCAAAGTTACCATTACATGAAGTTGAAGTCGATCATAATTGGAGCAAACCCCTAGTCGGTATGATTAAATGTAACGTGGCACCGCTGCTTTCAACGATAACGCCATCATGGGATGTGATATGTGTTTTAGACTATGCGAGACTATTATTGCTTGGAAAATCATATTATTTCCACTCATCGGCCACAGTCCTAGAAGCTGGAAACACAGACTTATTGAAAGTTATCAAAGTGGCCATATCAAACAGAAGACACGCTGTTTTGTTTGAAATGGATTGCAAATCTCTATTAGATGATATTTGTTCTGTAAAGGTTCCTCTAAATGAATTTGGAGACCTTGTCTTTCAATGTATAAGTCTCTTGCTTAATAGATTCGACTTTGTAGTGTCGCATGTTCGTAGGCAAACTAATAGGGTTGCTCATTGCATAGCCAGAACATCCTTATCTCATCCTAGCCCCGTATTTTCAATTATGTACCAACTACTTTGTATTCGTTGATTATGAATGAAATGAATTAATATTGTCTTTGCTAGAAAAATGTAATTTTATTTAGGTTTAAATATGTTTTTGGTGCTTAAAAATATTTTAATTTTTCGTTTTAACCGTTTTAAAATTTTACTTCGACTTTTAGTCTCCCAAAAGTTTTTCATCACCAATTTTGGTCTCTCCTTTTCAATCAACTCATTTGTATCAATCAAAATTTTGAATGAGTTTATTGGAGTGTGTTCATCCTCAAGGTATCAGGTTTAATTTTTTATAGTGTCAATTTGAGTGGGCTAATTTACCTTTTTGAAAAAAAATTGAATGAATTTTTGCATGAATGTTTATGATATTATAAGAATATCTCTCAACAAAAAAGAATTTTTTAGTAAAACATGAATTAAATATGAATTTTTATGTTTTTGACCTTAAAAAAACGCATATTTAATTCATATTTGATTGAAAATGATATATTTTTTCAGAGAAATTTTTATAATATTTTAAATATTCATGCAAAAACTCATCCAAAAGTTTAAAAGATATTTAGAGGTGATTTTATCTATAAAAATATATATATATACGAGGTGATTTCAATTGTTATTCATTTTATGTGATCTTCCTTATTTTTATATTTCAATTTTCCAAAAAAATTATCCTTTTGATAATTGACTTTTTGATTAAATGTTTTTTTAGAATATGTACTTTTTTTAATCCTTTTAAAAATTTACCTTTTTAGTCATATTTGTTATGAATATAAGTAAATAGTGATAGTAATAGAGAGAAGGAGAAGAAGAGAGAATATGGAGAAGTATTCTTATTCATTGATGTAATTATGAATGTTATAATGAGCTCTATTTATAGGGAAATAGAGTAGCATATAAACTAAGCCCAATAACCTAGTGGTATGGCCCATTAACCCGTTTGCTATTTGGACATCCACTATTAATATTTATAACACTCCCCCTTGGATGTCCATTGAGGATATGCCTCATTA
>Ga0315913_1007421_pt1 | contig 13146 bp, 8 predicted proteins | sample MpolsnodulesMG_FD_207736 | JGI IMG/M metagenome (GOLD analysis project Ga0315913, IMG submission 207736) | Medicago polymorpha root nodule microbial communities from Los Angeles, California, United States - small nodules | ecosystem: Host-associated > Plants > Roots > Nodule | place: USA... | reverse complement strand
GCATATTGAAATCAAACACCACTTTATTAGAGATTATGTTCAAAAAGGAATTTTAGATATACAATTCATTGATACTGAACATCAATGGGTTGATATATTTACTAAGCCTTTAACTGTGGAAAGATTTTATTTTATAAAGAAAAATTTGAATATGCACTTTGTGTCTGATTAAATTTGCTTGTCTCTGAATAAGAAGTTAGATTCTGAAGTCATTCAGAAGCTATAGTCCATCAGAAGCTCTTCATTGAGATTCTAAGGAAAATGTGCTTCTGAAGATGACGTCAGCATCTGAACTTCAGAAGCTGAACTTTTTGCTTCTGAATAGCAGAATTAATGGAAACGTTGGAAGTTACTTTTTGGTAACACATGTCCCACTAACTTGGCAGTTACTCTGAGAAACTCTGGCATGACTTAAGTGTATTAGTGTATAACGTAAGAGGGCAATGATGAATTTATGCTTTGAATGTACTATCTCGCGCCCCCTATGTCATTAATGTTGTGTTTGTTTGTCCCCTTCTGAATTACAATCGTTTTTGCTAAAAACACTTAGACAAAAACACAAACTACTCACTTCACAACATACACTTTCTGATTATTGACTGAATCTCTACAAAAATTGTATCTTTCAAAATCAAAACCTTAGAACCCTAAAACCTTCATCAATCTCAATGACATCTTCATGTTCAACTCAAGGAACCTCCATGCAACTGAATACTGGAGAATCTCTTCAGATAAAAGGGAGATTAATGAAACTAGAAGAATGACAGTTAACAGCCCAAGTGGAGAATCCAGTGGATTTCGTATCACTTGCTCGACATGATTGTGATTTGTCAAGCTATCTGAGATATCAAGACTTGTCAGGTTACTTCTCAATGTTGGATGGACCATCCTATGAAAACCTGGTAAAGTACTTCTAGGTAAGGGCAGAGATATACGACAAATATGCTGCAAAGGCTGAAGAAGATCCCATGGTTTTACTTAATCCTAATTTGAAAGGAAAATCAAGGGCTGAAATGGGACTGAAAGAGTTCAAAAGAACTGAAATTCGTTCCAATGTAATGGGGATTCCAGTCACATCACTGAGGAAGTGATTGGAAGAGCCTGCAGAAGGAGTGTTGAAGGAGCCTTTCAATGGAATCTGAATAAAAAGACCAGTGATTGGATACCGGTGGTGAAACAGTCTCTCTTCAAAGGAAAGAAAGATGGAAAATACTGTGACATGGAAAAAGAACATAAAGTTCTTCAGAAGCTGTTGCAAGAATGTTTTCTACCTAAAGGAGGAGGTGTAGATCATATTTCATTAGAGCATAAGGTGTTTTTACACTACCTTATCTCTTTTGAAAAAGTGAATTTGCCCAGATACATCTTCCACCACATGCTATGGGCATTGGAGCAAAGTCAGCAAAAGAATAGAGCTTTTGTGCCTTATGGAAGACTACTATCTGAGATATTCCATCAAGGAGGGATGCTGGAAGTCCTAAAAATGTCAAAAGCTGTCAATGATAACCAACTTGGAACCATGGTTGGGAAGTATATCAATGGCTCAACACTTTACAACATGTGGGCAATAGCTCACATATGACGTTTATCATACATTTCTCTAACCCATTTTTGGTTTTCTAGTCCAAATTCAGTGACCATCATATCTCACTTACCCTTAAACTCTCAACATTGTAGTCACCCAACACACGTTGTCTGAATTTTTGCACAAAATGAATATTGTTGACATTGGTAGAAGCGTTACATATCAGATGCCATGCACATAATCTGTGGTGACATTCAGGAAAAACTCTTATAATAGCATTTCTCATTCTCAAGTCACCATCAATTATGCCTAATGTTGGACTTTACCCACCCATTGCTTCCAATAGTTGTTAAAGCATTCACACACATGTATGTTATGTTTCATCACAAATAATGGCATCACAGAATACAATACTATGGTTATGGTGATTCACTCCAGAAAATACAATCAATGGAAACAATCTTACAACTACATCTCCAAAAACCTAATAATCTTTTTGTGCAGCACCATCACACCAAAACAAATGTGAAAGTCTTCCCTTATCATCGACCTTATGCTGCCAAAACATTGTTTCATTGCTAACATGAATGCTTTCAAGAGATTCACACGCGACTTTAGTATCTACAAAAAAAGTTAATTGTTGTCTTTCTTGTTCATTGTACATGTCTTGCCTCCAAAAACCAACTCTTTGAAACCCACCAACTTCACTACAAACAAGTCAAAAATATGGTTTGTCTTGATACCAACTTGTCACATGTTGCTCATTCGCAAAATATCGAAATTTGTCATCTTCCTATATGTCGGAATTATTCCAATGAATTGGTCATCCAACATTGAATGGTTATGTTCATCCTAAAAAAAATCATGTACCACTGACCAGTATTTGTATCAATATGCACGTGAAAATTTGCTTCACAATCGCTCCTCACGTTAGTTGTTGGAACACACATTCGGCTTGTGAATTGACACTTTTCTCTTTACCAATCCCTTGCTTAAAACAAACAAAGGTCTGCTGAAATAGTTCTCCTTTGTTGTTCCTTATAACTTTTCTTTTGCATCTGACAAAACTATGGAAACTTGCTTACCAATTGTAAAACTACAAAATGATATCTCCATAAATCATTTATACTCAACTCTTTGAAATATACTTGAAATGTCTTCCAAGCGGTTCACGGCAGTTGCTTCTCCAAATATGTTACCCATTTTCTGTTATGCTGCCATCTGCAACCTCTTTGTTGTTTCAGGATCATAACTCTCTTTATTATGCTCATTCTCATCCTCATACAATAACAAATTTCCCAAATTTTACATTATAAGAAATCAATATTTTAATTCTTTTACTACAACTAATCATAACATACAACAAATAAAGATATTACAATACACACCTGCGGTGAATCAACTGGGTGATTAATTGATTCAGAATCGACAACCACCATTTCGATCTCTTTTTAAGAACTACTGCTTAAACTATCTCAAAATAATCCTGCATGTATTACATAGATTCACACACTTAAACAAATTTAATGGGAGCTTTTACAACATTTAATGGCAATGAAACAATTGTGTGTTCCTAACAAAAATTAACAACAAAATTGAATCTTTTGCAAGATAAGTTCAAATTAAATAATTCAGGATAAGTTCAAAATGAGACATACCCGTGAGTTTGTGGTTTGCTATTGTTAAGAAAAAACACAAATAAGATCTCATTCTCCGCATACATCAATTGCGACTTAAAACCTATCATTTCCTTATTTCGTTGTAAATGCTTAAACCGAGATTGTGAGGTTTCTTTGTGGAAATAATATATGAGGTAAGGATAATAATATAGAGTGGAACAAATGATTGACGATTTTGGGTAACGATAATCATCTTCTCAAAAGTAGGGACCGAGATTGTAAGGTAATGGATCTGGAAAAATTGTGTCTATGTTTTAATGACCATTCAATTCAGGTTTGTAGTTGGTGTAAACTAATTAATAGATCTGAAATATAGAATAACTTTGTAAACTATTAGAGAAAAGGGGTTATTGTCATGCTTTCCTATAATGGGGTGTACGGTATGGGGAAACCAGAACACAACCTGTGATACCTGGTCATTTAATTGGTCCAAGTTGGACCAAAACATACACTGGTCCAAGCTAAAGGGACCCCTTATCTTATAAATTAACCTCCAACTATTCACACTTCTCATCCCCTCACTCCTATAAACGTCAACAATAATTTTGAAATCCATATTATGTTCAACTCTAGAGTAACATCTGTCTCGAGCAATCTTCAAACATTCATACACTCTCCATAGTTTGACGACACAAACATTACATTGACCCAAATATTTAAAGAAACCACACAACCATGTCTCATGGTCATCTTGGAACAAACCGAAACAACCCACTTTAACACCTCCTCTACATCTCTACTAACACCATCATAATTCAACAAGAATAATTTGCTGGGAATTTCCAAGCTATCATAGCTTGAACCCACACTTTACTACTCTGTAAAATCCTATTTTCTTTTACTTGTTTATAATGGCTTATGGGCTATGACAACCAAGATATCATGTCATGGTCGATGTGACATGGTGAAATCTTCATTATGAATATCCATATTCCTCTGTATTAATACTTACTCTAATAAGTAATGAACAAAATAATCGTTCGGTGTCATTTAACATGGGAAAGTATAAAATTTTCCCACAATGGACAATTTGATTTTAGTCATTTGATCAAATAATGAACATAGTATTATCATGCTCCCTCAACATTGAATTTTTTCCCTCACTATCTTCTCCAACTATTCTCTACTCCACGTCTCTCTCAACAAACCCTTTAATCATTTGAAAGCCAAATATCCTAATTGGGATGACGATGGAAGATGTATACTACTTTCAACAAACAAATAAAGAACTAAAACTAAAACATAACTAAATGAAAATTAGACATTCAACTCTAGATTAATTTTCCTTTGAAAAACCTTTAAATTTTAGATTAACTTGTACATAATAACTTGATTTTCATTTTTTTTGGGTTTCTTTTCTATTAATTCATTCATCCACTAAAACACATATATATTATCTCAGACTTGCAGATTTCGTTAATGAATTGTGTCTACATTGGCACAAACATTAGCATTTATAATATGAAATTGTGTTTGTATGTTTGGGTTTACGAGTTAAAAGTGATTTTGATACTCTTTGGTTCTTTCATTGAAATTGTAACCCGTTCTAAACTTTTTGAGCAGCTTATAGATTACCAGATCTGATCTCAGCACAAAAAATCTCCTCTTGCTTTCTTCCTCAACCATTCTTCTTCCACTTGTACCCCTTGTCAGTGTGATTGCTCTTCTCGGTCCATTTTTTCAATTCCTCGCGGTGTGTGTTTGTTTGCTTCCTCAAAGTTCTTTGTTGAAATAGATTTGTTTGGAGGAGAGTTGCTGGTTGTGGTGGGTGAGAAAGACATGGAGGAGATAGAATGGTTGGGGAAGATAGTGTGAAAAAAATTCACTGTTAAGAGAACATGATAAAAGTGTGCTCTTTATTTGATCAAATGACTAAAATATCCTTGTCCATGATGAGATAGTTTTATACTTTTCCATGTTAAATGTCACCTAATCGTTCTTAGTTAATAACACTACGTTCTTGACCTGATGCTTATCACTAATCACTAGTATTTCATAGCAAATCAATCTCAATATATGTTTCACATAGCTGGGACAAACATCAAAAGAGATTTTAAAATAAAAAAACATAACTTTTTTAACTTAAACTTGTCTCAATAATTGACACATATATCTTAAATGAATTTATGTTAACCTAAGGGTTTGATCTAATGGCAAACAAATGCATGTTTAAGATACAAAGGTTTTGAGTTTGAGTCAAGTAGTGTATTTAAAAGGAGATATGTAAAATTCTTTATGAGTGTTCTTTGAACTCATGAAGATTACGGCATTCTCTATCTTGCTAAGACACCGTCCCTCCCATCTCCTTAATTTTTCTTATAAAAATGAATTTAATTTAGTATACTGTCAACATAATTATTTTTATGCTTTCAAACAAAGAGTGTTAGCAACATTCTCTCTAATACTCACAATTTTATTTGATTGAATCAATATTGGTCTCATACTTGAAAAATAGGTCACACACAAAGTTGTGAAACCCATAATGATTTCATCGATGTCGCTAAAAACAAAAAAGATGAATTTGCTATCAAACTTACAACATCCATGTTAACAACATAAAACAACATAGTACACGTACCTACAAATATGACTATATTCAATTATTCTCCAAAATACTCGTCTCCATATCTGCAACGTTGACGATGCCAAAATCATTGATTGGATCTGCATTTGATCAAAGCTAATATTTCAACTTAAATCAAATAAGCACCGTACTAAGACGGAAAATAAAAAACACAACACACAAAGACGGGAAATCAAAACAAACAAGATAAAACAAGCGAAAAAGACTGAAAAGATATGAAAATCACTAATTTAACTAAGATTAAAATAATAATTTAGAGGGGTGATTTTAGATCAAAACTGACCCTAAATCATGGCTTTTGATAAATTAAAGTAAAATATTTTTTGGTTGCCTAAGTAATGTAAAATTTACCACGGGGCTTCTTTGTCTATTAACAAATGATGTTTAGTAGTCCTTAACTCAACTGACATGAATAATGCATAATATATGTAAGGTCTGGAGTTGAAACCCCGGCCAAAAAAAAAAATGATGTTTAGTAGTTTGGAGGATACTTAAAAAACACGGTTAATTGGAAGCAAATGAGAGAAAATGTTTATATAAGCAATTAATAAGATTCGAAAAATAAAGTTTTTTTTGGTAGAAATTCGAAATATGAAGTGATATAAATTAACTATCACATCTTTAACAAAGGTTATCAATTTTTGTAATTAAAAAGTGTCAATTTTTACTCTAGCAAATTTATGTTTTTGTTTTTTGTGTTAAGCCAAATTTCAAATGCTGCACTATGTTGACATTTATTTTTTTGAAAAACAAGGATAAGTCTTCGATGAAATGCATAAAATATGTAAGTTTCGGAGTTTAAATTCCGGACATCACAAAAAAAAACAAGGATAAATTACACTTCTTATTCGTTAAGTTATTTTACAAAAAAAAAACAAGGATAAATTACACTTCTTATTCGTTAAGTTTCATTTTGTTTTCTTAAGTTTGTTTCAGTTCATTTTTGTTCCTTTAAGTTACAAAACCTTATATAATTTAGTCCTTAACGTTGGACACTTAAGTTAGAGATATTAGGACATTTTGGTCCCTGATAAAAATGACCAAACTGTTTAAAGTTTGTAATTTAAAGGATTAAATTATTTAATAATTTTATGTTACATGACCAAAATGAAACGAAAAAAAACATAAGGGACTAAATCGTCTAACATTTGCAATTTAAGGAATCAAAGAAAAACTTAAAATTAACTTAAGTGATCAAAAATATAATTTAGCCCAAAAATTATATCATTAATGTTTTAATTCTTAGTACAAATAAATCATGGACTATTTAAAGCGAACAATGAAATAAGAGAATTTTTGAGTAAACAATTGTCTGCATTTTTTTTTAAAGAAAGAAAATAATAAAAGAATAACTTTTATTATTTTTAAAAAAATCATAATCACTGGCCAGTACTTCATCTTCTCTCTCTCCATCACATCTTATTATTAGCAAGTTCAGATGAACGTTTTTTTTTTCAAATGACAATAAAAATATTTTTACAAAATAAACATGGATGGTATTTACCATGGGAAAGGTTAATCCTTTCCCATGCTGGGAAAGGTAAATTTGAACCCTTGATATATTAATAAAAATATTGAATGGTTGAGATTGTCCACTTACAATCCATTGGTGACTTTTTGTTTTAAAGATTTGGGTTAAATATGCTTTTGGTCCCTATAAAATTGGGACCTTCTAAGTTTGGTCCTTACTTAATTTTAATAGCATTTTTTAGTCCCTACAAGAAGAAAATTACATGTAACTTTAGTCCTTGTAAAAACTAAATTTGTTTAATTATCCTTGAATTCTTAAATTTTTGAACGATTTTGTGGAGACATGTTTAGAACATTATAAAATATTCATTTACTAAAAAATTGAATTTTTTTAACATGAGAAGAATTAAATATGAATATTTTTAAACGACAAAAGTTCAAGAAAAGAGTAACAAAAATCTGGACGTAAGAATCAAATTTTGAGTTAATATTTTGCCGAGGGACTTTTAGTAATGTTCTTAACAGGTCTAAAAAAATTGTTTAAAATTCAAGAATTTAAGCATAATTAAACAAATTTTGATCAAGAAGGGACTAAAACTAAATGCATAATGTTTTTATAGGGACTAAAAAAGCTATTAAAATTAAGTAAGACTAAATTTAAAAGGTCCCAATTTTATAGGGATCAAAAACATATTTAACCCTAAAGATTTCACAAAAAATTTGACCCCACATGATAGGTTTAATGATATTTTATTTTATGAGTTATTGACACAATAATGGACAATGAGCCTATGAGTAAAACAAAAATCACAAAGCCCAAACCAAAACATTCTATTGGAACCCCCACCTACATATTTCTGACTCCGCAAAAAATCAAAAAATTAAGTATTATTTGGTTAATGGTCTGTTTGGTTAGGCCAGTAAGTTAACTTATAGCTTATAGAGGATAGCTTATAAGTTCGTATGTCCAAAAAGCTCTGTTTGGTAAGCGTCTTCTTGTCTGGAGCTTATAGCGTATTTAACGAGCTTATAGCTTATTCTCCGGACGCTATTTCAAGCAGTGTTTGAGCTTATAGCTTATTGTTTTTCTTCCACTTTTACCCTTACTATTTTAATCAAAATCCAATTTTACCCTCTGCAACATTTAATTACGTTTATGAAAAAACAGGTTATGTTTAATTAAACTTCAAATTTCGAAATTTTAATAAATAAATACTGTAAATATGTTTTCCTTAAAAAAAAGACATATAGTTTGTGTTGTACTATTGATACGTTCAGTTTTTTTAAAAGATTCACATTCAATTTTTTTTTTATAGAAAAGTTTAATTTTTGGTGACATATAGAAGAGTTATGTTTACTTTTTTTTTTTTTATGTTTAACTTTTATTAAGTATAAAAAACTGAAATAAAATAATATTAAAATAAGATTTTAGAAAATAAAAATTATTTTAACAATAAAAAAACTCGTAAACTAATCCCTTACCATATAAAAAAAGTTTGTCAAATTAAAAAAAAAAGTTAGATATCAACAACAAAAAAAATTACGTGATAAATCATTTACGTGTAAATAGGTGAGGTGCATATATGATTTCATAAAAATAGGGATGTACTAGTAAACTTGTTAATACTATTAAATAGTATTAACTTTTTGAATCATTGAAAAAACAAACAAAATAAAAGCAACTTGTTTGAGTGCCACATGAAGGTAAAAAGTAACCTTTTCCATGGTGGGAAAGGATTAGGCCTTCCCATGGTAAATGCCACCATAAACATGTCCTAATGTTTTCATTGGTACATATATAGTTTTTCAAAGTTCGTGTCTAGGTGAAATTTTTGATTCTCTAATATATGATCACTTGAAGCACATTATATCACAGCATTAGTTGTATCACTATATATCGATTCATTTTTGTATGCATCAAGGTCTAGGAAAAAAAAAGAGTGAAAGTTGTATCACTTCTCTCAAAATTCAACATAAAATACCAAAGAGTGACAATTGTTTTTTTTTTCTTTCAGGGGAGTTATCGTTTTTCTTGTTTGTGGTACTTAACATAGTAACGACTTTAGTTATGGCAGGTCAACTCCCACAGCTTGGTTACATAACAATATAGTCGTTTGAACTTTGAAGCTATTACTTAATTAAAAACACAATAAAATTAAGGTTATGGACTTATGGTAATGACACTTGTTAAAGAAATCAAAAGTAGTATGTTTACATAAGATTCAACAATATCTAGTTGTAGTAATCGTATAAACTTTTTTAGATTGAGAGTGCATACCAAATAAACTCTTTTCAAATATCATACCAAATAAATTATATAAAATTATAGATAGATAGTTACATACATAATTTTCGATGATTACAACTAGATTCCTGTATTGAGCTACAAATATACAACCAAAGAAAATCAGTTGTGGGAAGGAGGGCGCGTTCTTGGTCTAGAATAATCCGAGTAAAATCCTGGATTTTTACTCTCTTTTCTATGAGGAACTGAAACACCTGAAATTTTTGGATCATGGTCTGAAATCTCTTGCTTTATGTGGTGCACTTGCACAGCTCCAATATTATTGTTCCTAACCTTAATGTCTGTTTTTGTTGCTCCATTGGATTTTAAAGGTGGTTTCTCCACATTCTCTGACTCCTATTCATAAATAAATCATTTGAAACATTCACAAAGAAATTAGCAAGCCTTATAATGATGAAATGAAAAATAGAAAAAACATAGACATTAATTTATGTGGTTCAAAGTGTCTTCTTCAACTTGATGTACCACTACTACCAAATGTGAAAAATTAGGTTTTAAAATATTGTTTTTTTTTGTTTTTTTTTCTTATAAAAAAAAAAGAAAAAGTTTAAAGCATTTGCATGGTTTTATTTTTGGGGAGAATACTAAACTTATTAATGATGATAAGTATATATTTTGTATATATAATTATAAGTATGGAACTAACCTTTTCAGAAATGTTGATCTGGGTATCTTTAACACCTAAGAGAGTTCGAGAAGTGCATACATTCAAGGAAAGGAACAAAATAAAAATGCACAATTGAAGGTACATTTAATTTAAATTATCATAAGCTAGTGGGAGTGTTTTGTGAGAACAATTGAAGGTGAGATTATATGTGAGAAAACCAAAATGTAAAACTAATGATTTTAAAGGAACCAATGAGGTAATGATTAAAGTGATGCAACTTTGGTTGATCCTTTAGTAGGATGAATTGAAATGATTATGTAGTTTGTGCAACCTTTCAATTCCTTTCTAGCTGGCTGAAAGTACGTTTTGCTAACAAAGATAGGTTTGGGTCCCTAAATATATAATAGAACAATAATGACTACTTAACTAGCTAGGTTGTGTGAGTTAGGATGGATAAAAGAGACTTTGAATTTTGAAAAATATAAGATTGACTACACTTATGGATAATATAAAATGAGATTAAAAATTGAAGGAATATCACCTTTATTGTATACTATGATGTACATTCCAAACTTAGGTTATAGGAGTAGGACCCTTAATATAATCAACCTTTGTTTCATTGTCATGGTTTCAATCAAGTCAAGGAGTAGAAACAAAAGTAATAAATAACATATTGGGACATTGAAGATACATGCTTCCGTTCCTTGCGGAAACTATGTTCATTGGCAACACTTTGTGGGGATTTGTGACTGTTTGAAGACAGCTACATAGAGGTTGGTGTAAAATTGTCAAACTAATTCAAAGTGTAATTGTTATTTTACTTTTGAAAATCACAAGGGGTGTTCAAATCCAAGGAATGTATGTATGTGTGAGATTTTTAGGCATGAAAATCTCATGAGTACACCTTTTTCGTTGGTGTTAGTATTTTATACTTTGATTGTGCACTTTTTTACTCTTGGGTTGTACGCCACTTAGGGTACAAGTCACATTAGCATACTTACCAAAGACCGAAAACAAAACTGTGGCAACGACTAACGTGTTACTTCATTCCAAAATTTAAGTGCTACTAGGTTTTTCTACATATCCAATATATAGGAGGTCCAGTTATATATGAAGAGTCACGCTTATAGTATATTTGGCTAGGATCAAAAAGTGAGAAGAGTGAAAGAGATGAGAAAGACTGAGAATATAGAAGTGTTAATGTTGGTCGAAAATATGCATGTTGAAGAAGTGTTGCACCGTTTAAAATTTTCAAGAAATAAGAAGCTCAAGGCTAATATATATTGAGAGAGAACTTCTTTTATTTTTTGAGAATAAGGTGAGAGTGAGACAAATAGTCTTTACCAAAAGATGGGATCCTTAAGAAATAAAAGTTAAGGGTTGGTTTCTTTTGGTATAGAGAAACTAGGGTTAATAAACATTTCAGAAACACCTTGGGTAGTGAAACATTGAGATTCAGGAAAAGTGTGGAAATTAGGGTTTATTATTGAAGACTAATAATTTATTATAACTCTTATATCTCTTTGTAAGAAACTCTTTAACATCAGATTGAAAAACTGCTATCTTCCTCAGACGTGGGTCAATTTGGACATAACTGGGTAAATAAATATTGTTGTGCTCTTCTTTTTCTTCTCTTTTATCTTATTTTATTGTCTGCGATCACTTTGATTTGATTGCTGCTAATTTTTCTCTGCACATCAAAGTATTGGTGTGAGATTTTATCCAAATTCACAATAATTGACACCCATTGTGGGGCAATCAGAACAAATCATTAAGTGAGCATCATGGGTACCAAATGGCATATAGAAAAATTTACTAGAGACAACGATTTTGGGTTATGAAAGGTAAATATGCAAGCAGTCTTGATTCAACAAAAGTGTGCAGAAGCTTTGAAGGATGAGTCTGTGTTGTCGATCACCATATTACAACTAGACCAGATCGAGATGGTGGATCACAAGGACATGAGTTGTCTTTTGCCTTATAGATAAAGTTATGAAAGAAGTCATGAAGGAGGCAACCACGACAACGATGTGGTCAAATTTTGAGTCATTGTATATGACCAAGTTGCTAGTTCATAAACAATTTATGAAATAACTACTATACTCATATAGGATAGTGTAGTAAAAAACCATCACGAAGCATTGGCGGAGTTTAAAAAAATCCTTGATTATTTGGCGAACATTGAAGATAAAGACAATACTATACTCTTATTGTGTGCATTACCTAGATCAATTGAGCACTTCAAGGATATTGTACTTTATGGTAACTGATAAGTGTCAAAAAGGAGTTAAATAGACTATGTATTTTAGGCACTTTGATTACTTGGTTTGCAAGTTATCCTGCGAAAAGCTAACAAATACTGAAGAATCATTCAATTATGCTTTTCACATCTAATGCCAACTCTTTGTAGGAAAATGCACGCCTGGACACTTTAGAAGCAAGAAAACATGAAGAAATGCAAAGGCCAACTCGCCACGGCGAGCTCAAAGGCGAGCTGAGGCAAAAAGTTGAAGTTACTCGCCTCTAACTCGCAATGGCGAGTAGCAAAAGCAAGCAAAGGCAGGAAGGCATAGTTACTCGCCTCCCATGCGCCATGGCGAGTGCAGGGTGAGCACAACTCGCCATTGCGAGCATATTTACTCGGGAGGAGAGTTAAGGCAGTCTAACCCCTCAGAGCTGACGTGGCAGAAACCCACTGGCGAAGAAAGCTTAACTCGCCATGGCGAGCACAGCTACTCGCGAGGCGAGTTGATTCAGAAAAAAGTATAAAAAGCCTTTCATTATCAGATCAGAGGGATCATACCATATTGAGATATGCCACTTTAGGAAGAGAGAAAAACAAGGGAAATCACAGAGAGAACCTAAGGAGCAAGGAGCATAAGGATTGAAGGAAGACACAAGATCAGTGAGACATCATGGCTTGGTTCCATTCCATCTCTTCTTTTCTCCTTGTAAGGTTACCATGACAATGAGTAA
>Ga0315913_1007420_pt1 | contig 13148 bp, 8 predicted proteins | sample MpolsnodulesMG_FD_207736 | JGI IMG/M metagenome (GOLD analysis project Ga0315913, IMG submission 207736) | Medicago polymorpha root nodule microbial communities from Los Angeles, California, United States - small nodules | ecosystem: Host-associated > Plants > Roots > Nodule | place: USA... | reverse complement strand
ATTGTTGGAAGGTATATTTCCGAATGTAATGTAATGTAATGAATTTACCACTTTTCGAATTTATTTATTCATTACGCAACTTTTATTCGAATTCACGTTGGACTTAATTAGGGTTTATTCGAATACGCAATTTTTAATCAAAATACGTGACTTTAATCGAAATTATTCAATACGCGACTTCGCTTCAAATTTAATCAATACGCAATTTCGCTTCAAATTTAATTTAATCAATACACAAATTTAATCAATACGTAACTTTATTCGAATTTATTCAATACACAATTTTTATTCTAATTCACGCTGAATTTATTTAAGCTGAGTTAAGTGGCGCATAGTGGCTACTTTTTTTTAATTTATTTACTATATTCAAATTATTTTATTTATTTTATTCTAAATTATTTTATTTACTTTATTCTAAATCATTTGTTCACTTTATTCTAAATTTTTTATTTTCTAAATTATTTGTTCACTTTATTCTAAATTATTTATTTGCTATATTCCAATTTATTTATGCACTTAAAATAAATTCAAAATTAGAAAATAAATTCGATTTTATTCTAATTCAATATTTATTCTAATTTATTTATTCATTAAATACAAAATTAGAAAATAAATTCGATTTTATTTATTCAATATTTATTTATTCAAATCATAATCATAAACATAAAATAAAAGCAAATATAAATAAAAAAGAAATGAACAAAATTAATACATATAACAACATAAAAAGTTCTTTTTACCCTCTTGGGATAAAAAGTGAGCAGCCTTCTTGGGGAAAAATAGTGACCAACCATCTTGGGGGAAACGACATCATCAACTTGGGGTAAATTTAAATCTGGTTCTTTTTATACCCAAGAAGATTCTTTTTACCCGCGGTAAAAAGTTTTTGGGTAAAAAGAAGCAAATTTAATTTTACCCCAAATGTTGATCTCTTTTTCCCCAAGCGGGCTAGCCACTATTTTGCCCCAAGAAGTCTGCTCACTTTTTCCCCCAAAAGAATATTGAAGAAAAAAGAAAGAAAGAAGAGAAATAGAGGGAGAGAGTGAGGATGGAGAGAAAGTGATATGGTGTGAGGAAATAGGGAGGTATAGAGGGGTATTTATAGGTGGGAATAGTAGTTTTGGTTATAAATATCATTAATATGGTCAAAAAAACGTGTAAAATTTGGTAAAAAAAACGTGTGGATTGAATGTTGAAAACCTGACCAGAGTGAAAAAACGTTTGTTCTTCAGTTCTGACCACCGACGAACTTGCGTGAGTTAACTCGCGTAAAGGCTCAGTGGTGCGTGACTTAAGTCACGCAGAGATTATACAATGCGTGAGTTAAGTCACGCTGCGTGACTTAACTTACGCATGAGTATATTTAAAAAGGCTGCAAGGCGCGAGTGTTTTATGCAGGGGAAAGAGCAGAAATCTTATCAAAAGGGAAAATTGACCCGAACCACTCTTTGTTAAAAGGATTATGGGACCAATGACCTCAACGACTGATGCACACAATGCAAGTTGCTTTTCCCATTGCTATATCTGCCTCCCCATCCTATGTCCCTTTCTATTTTCTGTTAGTTACATGCTGAGTTGTTTTACTAGCTACACAAACATTTTGTTTGCTAGAAATAGCATTACTATTTAATTAATTAATGAATAATGATGCACTTTTTCTAAGAGAACTCACAAATTACGGATCTTGTGGTGGTGAACGGTGCATCTCCAAATCAGTGACGGATTTTGAAATTTTAATTTGCAGAGACAAAATTTTATACAATAAATATTTATACAAATTTTTTAGCAATGCAAAAGAGATAAAATAATAACATTATTATAAAATACTTGACATTATAAACATTATATTGTATATATTGGAAAAATCAAAGACTCATTAATATCTACAAATTAAAACTGTTATTTACGTGTCTTTATATTTAAAAAGTATGGTAATTTTTTTTTTTTGAAAGGCAAAATATATTATATAAATAAGGGGATTAAATCCCAAGTATTACACCAACAAGAGAAAAAAAATAAAAACACCGAAAACCCCCAAAGAACAACCACCAACACCCTCAAAATGCCGAATCAACTCCTCAAAGAACCAACACCGCTAACAGAGATCAATTAGGCTAAACCGTTGTCGTTGTTATTTAAAAAAAAAAAAAAGGAAGCAAACGAATTTGTGAGACAAATCCAACAATATCAACCACTTTTTTTTTTGACAAAAATAAAATGATATTCATTCATTCAAATCGAGAGATTACATCATTCAACACCGCTAAAAACGTAAAGGATGAATATGCGAACAAACTCACAGCATCCAAGTTAATAGCATACAACAACATAATGCCTACAAAAATATATGATAAAATTAAAGTGACCGGAATATCCATGGCCTCCGGATCTGCAACGTTGACACTCAAATCTTTGATTGAATAGTCGATCTTCAATATGAATCAAATGAACACCGCAAGAAGACGGGAAATCAAATAACGCCGCACAAGACGACGAACAACAAACCACCACACTTAGATGATGAAATCACAAAGAAAAAACCTAGATCTGTGTGAAAATCACTTATTTAGATTGAAATATAGAGAAAAAGATGAAAATGGGTGATTTTAAGTCAAGAATTGACCCAAAACGATCCCTCAATGAAAAATCTGGAAGAGAAAACCTAGAGAGAGAAAATTAGGGCCGGCTTGTTGGAGAGGGAGGGGAAGAGATCCCTCAACCAAATAGGCATAACAATATCAACCACTTAAACATCATAATTAACAAATGAGCTTTGCTATATATCTTGAGACAATTCATCCCGAGCGGTTCACGAAAATCTTATAACCAATTTAATTGCTTCCTTACCGGAAATCGTGGGAGGTCATAACTATAGGTCAAAGATTGATATTACGTAAACTAACTCTCCTAAAACTATCGTGATGTTTTTTTGTCCCTATATTTACATATTTCTTAACAAATTCAGCAGCATAATTAACAATATTAAATAAATATCAAGTTTGTACCCAAAATAAATCTCAAAATAAAAAAAAAAAATCATCCACAATCAAAAACCAAGACAAACCCAAAAACATAAAGTAAGTCTCAGTAAATCCACCAACAAAATTTTTCTAGTAAGTAAATCAAGTAAATTAATCCATGTCAATAATCATCTATTAGGATAATAAAGTGGGTCGACCGCCCACCCCGTTCAAACACGTCCAAAAAACAGAACAAGACGAGCCGAGTCAATTTAGGTAATTGAGTCCAAAACTTTGATTCAACCTGCAAAAAATAGCTGGTTAAACAGGTTGGGCCGACGAGTCAACCCCGATTTGCCACCCCTAATCTTAGGTGGCACAAAGACACTTCAAGGACAGATATCTGAGAGATCTTTGATTGTAAAAAAGGGAAAATGTTATCCTTAACTTGATTATTGTTATGAGATCTTTAGATCTTAGGTGGTAAAAAATTGAGTAAACTCAGTCATATTATGGAAACAACAGAGAGCTGGGAGTCTAACCAAGATGCTATACTTGACGCTTCTCTGCTAGATAATGTTATAATTAGCTTGATTGTTGTTCCAAATTCTCAGGCTGCGGACAATTCTTTAGACAGACAATCTGATCCTCAATCTCATGTTGTAGTTGGTGAGAACTTAATGGCTAACTTAGAAAATTTCCCTATGGTACAAAATGTGTCTTTTTGCTCTGGTACACATTTTTACAACCTAGCATATCAATGTTGTTACAACCTTCAACTACTCATAAATCTTTGATAATTCGTGTAAATTATTCCAATTTCTGCCCTTTGGAGGATACCGTTTTTTGAGGATTGTCTAGTAGTCTTTATATCATTAGTTATTGATTGTAATAGAGCTTTATGGAATGTTGTTATGGGCTTATGGCTACCGGTTTGTTCAGAAATGTTACGAAGACTCTTTTTTTGTATTTTCTTTAACACTCATTTTTTTATTGAGTGAAACGTATGTGGGTTTCACCATTTTATGTGGGATCCATTTACAATATTTGATAGATACATAGATATCACCCCTCCGTGTTTGTTTGACTATACCTTAGAGAATTCTTTAGGAGGATTTCCACTTTTTTTCCTTGAAATAGTTTTCTTGTTGAATTGAGTTTTGGCTTAGTTGCCCAATTTTGTACGTTTCCTTTTTTATTTTTTAATAAATTTCTTTGCCTTCGGTAAAAAAAAGTTATGTTTTCAAATTTAACTTTTATTTTTAAAATAATTTTACGTAAGATAGTAAACACTATACAAACTGAAAAGAGCTTCTAAGTAAATATGGTGCTTTTACTAGAAGAATTTGTATGTCTAAGTAAATCTTTGTTGCTACACACGTCTGCGTCAATATCTTTGTTAAACCTATATAGAAATTAAGAGCTGGATAATGATAGGATATGATAGTGATAGGATAAACATTTATCATATCCCATGTTTGGTTAAGCATTATTTAATCCTATCATGTGTTTGGTGCACACTTGATATTTACATGATATGATATATATTATATTAAGTGATAAAATTTCTCAAAAAAAAGTGATAAAATTATCTTTAGATTTCTTTTAAAAAAATAAATTTTAATATTTTATAATAATATTAAAATTAGGGGTTTTTTTACCAAAAAAATAAAAAATAAAAATTAGGGGTTTGAATTGTCTTCTTCTTCTCCAAATACCAGCCACCATAGTAGCAATTATCCTTGAAAATTCAATCACCATGGTAGCAATCGTAAGAAGAGATTGAAGGAACACAATAATCAGTAGTAATTTAGAAGCAACTACTAACATCTAGAGTAACATTAATTAAAGAACAAATAAATAAATAAATAAATAGCGAGACGATAGTAGCAACAATATCGATTTGGTTTTGAACATAATCCAAGCACAAAAAGCAGAGGGTGGGAAAGAAGAAACACAGAGGAAAAAATCAATTGAGAGTCGAAGAAAGGTTTTGGAGGAAACTGAAAACACGCTTCTGATAGTTTATATGCTATCAGCTTACTAACCCATCAAAAACCAAGGATAAGAATTACAAAGGATCAATAGGATAAGATTAAAAATAGGTTAAATTATCTTTACTTGTTGGTGCACCAAACAACAGATTTAACCAGGATATGATAGTTTTATCATATCTTGTCTTCTTATCATGTACATCAAACAGACCGTAAGTGCATATAAAGCCATCCTCTCTAAATAGCATGTTAAATATAAAAATATACTGAATTTAATCGCATTGACCTTATAGCTTGTTACTTTATTTACGTATATATATTAAATTACTTATTTAATAATGTTAATATGAAATAAAACTTTAAAGTAAGTTAAGAGGTCATACCTGACTTAAAAAAATAAAAAAAATCAAACTCAGATCTAAAAGAGAGTTTACGACATATTACAAATCAAGTTTAGACGTCGATGTTTTTGAACAGGTTAGGTCTTATAAAACCTAGTTTGTGGCCTAACCTATTTCAACCTCAAGTTCATGCACTTATGATCTTATTATGGTTGATTCATGTTTATACATTTTAATGATGTTCAAATAATCTAACAAACAATGATGTTGATTGATGCATGATAGAGAAAGACAATTTCATCGTTAAACTCGAAAGCCCAAAGTTCATCATCCACCAGCTCATAATTACTCTCCCTTCTCAATCTCATGCATGCCAATAGTTCAAAGACAAAAATGTTCACTGTTTTGATATGACAGAAACCGGAAAGTTATGTATGTGTAAATAGCATTGCCTCCCAGCTCATCTTTTCCAAGTTCCGGTCAATATCTTAGGGCATCTCCAATGTAATTTAAGAATCAAGAGTATATTTGGTCCGTGGCGGATCTTGAGTTTATTTCTTAGGGGTGTCAAATATTTGTGGAATATATATTAAAAAATTTCAAAAAAAATACAATATTGTAAATTGATGTGGTGGTACAATTGCTTGATTGTACATAAGGGATGCCGGTTCAAATCCTAATAGGACCACACTAAGTAATATAAAAAGAGGGTGCGAAGGGGATCAAACATGCGACCTTTAAGTGATTGAGAGACTTTAAAACCACTGCAACACCAACATATTAGTTGTAATATCATGCCTGATATGATATTCATTTCAAAGCTGGGGGTACAGTGGCACCTACGGGTCTCTACAGAGATCCGCCCATGTACTAGGTTCCATTTTTTGAGGAGCTAAAATAAATTTTAGAGGTATATAATTGATTTTTGACACGTTTGAATACTATAAACTATAATTGATTTTATCTTTAAAATTGACATTAGTTAAGTTAGAAATCTTAGCTTCTTATTTTTGAATTGATTTTAACAAATAAATTTATTTTTCAACTCACTTTTATATAAATGTACCCAAACATAAATTATTTTACCTTCAACTTAATTTTAGTCATAATCAACTTTGCAGAATCAATTCACTCAACATCAATTTTTCTCACTGCAAACCAAAATATATATTAAATAGATGAATCATACTTTTAAGTTAGAATTAAAATTGATCTGTCCGGTATAGACGGGTGGAGGCAACGGTAACAGTGTGGTGCTATGTTGCGGTGGCGACAAAGTCTTCGCGGTGGAACGGAAGATGTCTGTAGGTACGTTAGCACTTCAACGCTCAAGTTAGTGTAAGAAATGAGGTTGAATGTGTAAAAGTGTGTGGGAAAAATGAAATTGTACCTTGAGGGTGACGCATAGTCACCCTTATATAGAGAAAGGAGGCTATAATTGCTTCCGTGAAATGCGGAGCCTCGTCAGGGGACCGCTGGAGACCACATGTATGGCGTAGGATGCACGGGGGCGTGCTTCAGTAAGGTTGGGGTGCACCAACACTAACTTGTTCACTCAGGTGATGTGCCTTGATCTGGGAGGACTTCCTGTCCACGTGTCATCGTAGGATTGGCCTTCTGGCCGGTCCAGAACAAAAATGCAACATCAAATATTGATAGATAGTGAGTGAAGTCACAAAGAGAAATATTCTACCATTAGATTAGTGTCGATATAATAAAACCCGCTATAGACATCAGCTCTTAAGAGGGAGCGGCAATGTTATAAATCCGACACATTTAGTAGATAAGGATGTTAAATGTAGTAATTAAGTCATAAACCCTCCCTTCTTTCTTTTTTTTGGAGCAAATAAACCCTCCCTTCTAATAAACTAATCTTTTGAATTGAGCTCTTATAAGATTAACTCGTAACAATATCACAACCTTAATTAACATTCATAACACAAGATTACAACAATCATCAAAGGAACATAGGGAATAAGTTCAGCACACATATATAACTATTGTTGTTTGTGTGTATGAGCTTGTATTATTAATCTATCTATATTTGGTCTAAAACAGTAAGAAATGAACACAAAAGGAACTACAGGGGGTTAGTCTAACACACCTAAGACCATAGTTTAAGTGGCAAACAGCTAAACCTGAATTATGGTGTGATTAAAATAGCATTGATATGTTCACATAGAGCAAGTGGGTTTAAATTAGGTTAATTAAAGGACCATTAACAATATCAAGACAAATAGCCGCAATGAGTCATGAACTCTATGCTACTAAGAAACTAGATTAGGTAAAGCATGCATTATAACTTCAAACTTATAAACTGATCATAGTATAAAACTCTTTCCAATCACCAACAAATGATAATGATTGGTTGTTCAATAAGTGAAATTCTACTGTCCCTTTCAAAAAAAAGGGACATGTCCCATTACTTTGTTGATCAATAGAAAGAAGCTTCAATTTAAATATTGAAATAACACTAATTATCTCTTTGTGCTCAATAAAACTAATTTGAAGATTCCATCAAAAAATAACAAATTTAAAGATTTTTTTCTTGAAACTAATTTAAATGTTGTAACTAGATACTTATTCGAATGCAAGAAGCCGCCCCTTTTATGACTTATAATGTATTTTGAATTATAAATCTAAAATATAAATATTATTTTATTAAAATTAGGGTTTACTATTGGAACGAATTCATATTAAGTAACTCTTTGAAATGAAATAGTACTTATAAAAACAAAATTATACTTTGATTTATTGTTTGACGTAATATTTAGAGAGGAAACCTTTTCCATAGTAAATTTTTAAATTATTGAAAATTAACAGATTAAGTAATTTTTTGTGTTAACCTTTCAATTTCTAGGAAAAGGGGCCCTAGTAATATAAAATTCGATCATAAGATAAGTAAAGTTTGATAAAAAATTGTTGCACATTTAACATCTTAAATAAGTTTTATATACATTTACTTTTTCAAATAATAAATATTTCCCTAAATGACACTTGAATTTTATGATTGAAAAGGTCCGGGGCTTAGAACTAGAAGCTCCCCATTCAATAATAGTCACATGTACTCATAAGAACAAAAAAAAAAAAAAAATAGTCACATGTGGTTAGAAACTTGATGAACCAAAGCACTTTTGAGGCACGAAAGATGAAATTATTTCCTTAATTGACAATGACAATGTAGGCCACAAAAGAGACCTAAATGAACATACTTTAAAGCAACTTGAAGTGAGAATGAATGTCCTTTGGAAACAACAAAAAGAATTGACCCCTCAGGTGATGGCTATAAAATGTCAGAATCTCAAACCCTCTTTAGGCACAAAAAAATACTATAGTCTTAATTGTACTATACAACTAGAAAGACTTTCATAAAACTTTGGAAAATGACAGGGTTTGGCTCATCATGTGGAGCATGCAAGTTCCTAAGGAGAAAGTGTGCTAGTGATTGTGTTTTTGCTCCTTACTTCTCCTATGAACAGGCTTCAACTCATTTTTCAGCAGTGCATAAGGTTTATGGGGCTAGTAATGTCTCTAGACTATTGTCACATCTTCCTATTCAAAATAGAAGTGATGCTGCCATCACTATATCTTATGAAGCCTTGGCTCGCATGCAAGATCCTATTTATGGTTGTGTTGCTCATATCTATGCATTGCAACATCAGGTTAATTTCTATGCTGCGACTATGATTTTAAATTGCAATTGCAGTTACGTTGTGAATCTTTATATTGCACTAAAATGCGGTAAAATATGGTCCATGCGGTCAAAATTGCGATTGTAATGTTGTTGTGGATGTTAGTTAGATTGACGCCATAGATGCAATTGTGGACCACAATTTAAAACCATGGTTGTGCCCTCACAACCAAGGTTTTTAATTTGTCGAGCAATCATGGATATTGTGGAAAATTGTGGTCATATGCAGATAATGTAACCTTGGTGCATATTTGGATGAGCCACTGTAATTTTTTGAAAATATTAAAGCTTTGTTTGGGAGTTTGGAGGGGATGAGAATGAAGGGCTTGGGGGAGAGAAATATATGTAAGGGAAAATTGAAAAAAAAATCATATTTTTTTAAAGAGTATTTTTTTGAGAGTGATAAATTAATGTTTATGATTAATATATTTTTAATTTTAAAAATATTATAACAACATATATTAAATTTGAAGAATTCATATAAACTCTCCCAAACCCCCAAAACCCTCCTCCGATACAATTTTTTAGTTCCCCAAATGAGGAGGGTTTTATATTTTGAAGAAAAATAAACCTCACAAAGCCCTTCATCCCAATGTCATCTATTTTTTCCACTTACTTCTTCATTTTTTTTCTTCTTTCTAAACCCTCCCCTTCCTTACCCTCAAAACTTGCAAACAAAATCTAAATGTATTTCTTTTCAAAATCATGATGGCTTGTAAATCTCACCGCTATATTTCTAGTATCCATTGCTTATATATATTGATGCGTTTTTTGGGCAAATATTTCTAGTATATGATTTTACCTCCATTACTCCAAAATTTTGGATCCATCCTTACTTACACATGCATTGAATAAAATTAAAACTTTTTTTTTTTGTCAAATAAGATATTTCATTCATTCAATTAGTTAAAGAGCGAAACATTACACCATGCGTAGACCACTACCCATTATCGGGGTAAAGCACAAAATTAATGCACAATCAAACAGATAAAAAAAATTAAGTATCAGATTTGCTCCTGACTTGTACATCTACGAGATCAAACAGATAATAAAATTTAAGCTCTTAAATTGAGTTTGTTATAAATAAGAAGTTGGATCTTACAAAGTCTCGACAAAAAATTTCTTAGGCCTAAAAAATTCTCACACGGCCCTGACCTACACATAATTGTGGGGTGTAATGGCTAAAAGGAGATAGATTTTCTTATGTGTAATTGTGCAGGTTGCTAGCTTGCAAGAGGAGATAGATATTCTTGGAAGTGTAATGGCAAATTCAAGTGTTAGTGTTGTGAATTGTGGCAATGTTCAAGCACCAATGAACTCAAATAATGGAACACAATATTACCATAATCAAAGTTTTGAATCATACATGGATATGGAGCTAATTCCTAATGCACACGGATTTCCAGAGCCTTTATATGGTGATTCCAACTCAAATCCATTAGAGAAGTTCTTATCAGGAATTGATCAAGAGGGCTTCTTGAACCACCCTTGGTTCAAGCATAATGGAGACATGGAACTAGGAATATTAAATTAATTAAGTTACTAGACTATAGTACTTAATTATCCTTCTTTTATATAATGCTTATCCTACTTTGTGGTGATTGCATGCAATGGAACTTTTGTGACGTTTGTTTTACAATACAACCATGAATCATATATGCTAAGTGTAATTGTGTTATATTAATGCTACTTCCGCAATATTTTTTAGGTTTATATGTGTCATTAGTCTCTGTATTTTCACCATTTTTTGGCTTTGGTTCCTGCACTTTTTTTTGTTTGGCTTTAGTTCCCGCAGTTTGTAAAAAATTTGTCATTGGTCCTTCTGCTAACTTCAAGTTAAAAATAAATGTTAAAACTAACGGTGTGTCACGTGGACCAGTTATTTCACGCCATGTGGTACACTAAAAGACAAAATTTTCATAATTAGAATTAATGAAATAAAATTATTGATTTTTAAATAGTTTATATATAGAAAGAAAAGAAATGAAACAAGGGGGAAATATAGAAAGAATGAACAAAATGAAACACATAAGCTTTGAGAAAAAGGGAAAAATGGGTTTCAATTTGAACCAGCTTAAAACAAAAGCAAAGACTTCCAAAACAAATGCAGCTCATCATTAACATAAATTCAATGAAAACTAAAACAAGAATGCAAAAGCAAACTGATAAATGATGACGGAGGTCGAAATTGAAACGTAAGGCAAGGCTACGAATCAGATTGGTTCAAAGTTGAAACCGTACAAGCCATTTACCCCCTTTTATCAGAGCTTATGCGTTTCTGCATTTCTTTTCTTCTTTGTTTATTTCCGATATCTTTTATTTTTTTAAATTTTTATTTATAATTAAATAAAAAGTAATATAAAAACTATTAAAAATCAATTGTTTTATTTTATTTATTCTAATTCTGAAAATTTTGTCTTTTAGTGTGCCACATTGTGTGAAATAACCGGTCCACGTGGCACACCGTTAGTTTTAACATTTTTTTTAACTTAAAGTTAACATAACGACTAATGACAAATTTTTTACAAATTGCAGAGACTGAAGCCAAAAAAAAAAAATTGTAGGGACCAAAACCAAAAAATGGTGAAAGTGCAAGGACTAATGACACATTTAAGCCTATTTTTTATTGCAAATTTGTTTACATAAACATTTGATTGCATAGATCATATGACGTCATAATATTCTATGAATTTTGTTTTAAATCAAAATTTGTATCGTTTGATTGATCCAAATACCATCAATGTAACTAAGACCGTAACAGTATAGGATTGAGAATGCACACATCCCAATTATCTTCAAATAAACAATAAACAAGTATGTGTGTAAAGTCATTCATTCATGTATTAGTGGGCATGTTAAAGTAAAACTTATGGATAAGTTGATAGCTGCATACCTAGGGTAGGCGGCTTGGTTATCCCAGAAAAGACCAATTTAGAACGAGGGAAAAGTAGCATGTGTTTAGTTTAAATTTTGGAGGATCAAAAGTGATTTTATAGGTTGTTGAATTAATCTTATCATGTTTAGATGATTTAAAGGGAAATTGATTTTATTTGTAGAGTTGATTCTATCTTAAAGTTAAAATATGTAGCTTTCAACTTGCACAATTGATTTTAGCATTAAATTAACATTGGAAATATCAAATTTAAGATCTTTAGAAAAATACATTCGAAAGTCTCAAGTCGTCACTATCAAATCAATCCATTGGATTGGCCTTAAATTTATTGTTAAGGTGTAGAAATATCGACAAAAATGAAAAACAAGAAACTCTTACTCCACCTTAAAAGTGGATATGGATTGAAATTAGATGACTCCATATGGAGGAAGGAAAATCACCATTACTTCCTTTTTATCTCTCTCCAAATATTAATCTCTTTCTTATTTTAAACTATTATTTATTTCTATTTCATCTATTTCTCTTATAAAACATCTTAAATTACATTAAAGTTGTCATATTTTTCATCTACAAAGTCACTTGATCCTTAAAAAACTTTTTGTTTGAATGACTATTAAGGTGTTCCGTTTCAATCAACTCCAACCAAGAGATCGATAGGAATAATAAGTAAATAGAAAATAGTTGAAAAAACAGACAGATTTTGTATATTATTTGGATAAAAAGTAAAGGAAATAAATTATTTATCTCGAATTGAAGCAATGAGAAAAAATAAAGTTAATAATTGACATAAAGTTCATTTCACCCTTGGTAAATTTTAGGGTTAAATATGTTTTTTTGTCGTTATAAATATACTAACTTTTCGTTTTAGTCTTTTTAAAATTTTATTTTGACTTTTAGTTCCTATAAAATTTTCAAACACCACTTTTGGTCTCTATTTTAAGTATGTGTAACCCTTGTATTTTTTAATGAAATTGTGTAGAAATATGTAGAATAATGTAAAAATCTCTCCAAAAAAGAATTAGAATTTTTTAACAAAACATGAATTAAATATAAATTTTTCTTCACAAAAAATATAAAAAAAAAATTATTTAATTCATGTTTTGTTAAAAAATTCTAACTTTTTTTTTGAGAGATTCTTATAATATTATAAATTTTTCTGCAGAATTTTACATGGGTTAACTTAAAAGGAGGGGTCAAAAATGAAGATGGACAACTTTTGAGGACTAAAAGCCGAAAGAAAATTTAGAGGGATTAAAATGAAAAATTAAT
>Ga0315913_1007419_pt1 | contig 13149 bp, 3 predicted proteins | sample MpolsnodulesMG_FD_207736 | JGI IMG/M metagenome (GOLD analysis project Ga0315913, IMG submission 207736) | Medicago polymorpha root nodule microbial communities from Los Angeles, California, United States - small nodules | ecosystem: Host-associated > Plants > Roots > Nodule | place: USA... | reverse complement strand
AATCAATATTCGTCCTTAAAAAAAATATCAATATTCATATAAGACAAAATTAACATCAGAGGTGTAAATAAACTTACCATATATATAGATATTAATGTACAATTTGTTACCAAAAAAGACAAGTTAAGTTTGTTTTTTTTATTCAGTTTCACTTTGTTACGTAACAAAAAAAAAAAAATCTTCGTTAAAAAAATAAAAATAAAAATCTTAGTTACGTGTGTTACTTTAGTAAGATAAGTATATAACAATTTTGTTACTCATGCACCGTCAAAGATAACTAACATTATAATTAAAATATATATTTTGAAAAAGTGGATCCAGAGAGAATCGAATACATAAATTCATAAGCTTCTTGTTAAGCCGGAGGGTAAGCTGAAAATTTAGGCTTATTAAAATATAGCATAAGCAGCTTATGAAACTATGATAAACTATTTTTATTTATTTACCCAACCACCTTTAAAAATGCTTATGGAAGTAGATAAGCCCACATAAACTCAAAATAAGCCAATCCGAACTGATACTTCCAATTTAGTACAATTCAACTACTCAAGCACTCTTCAAATAGAATAAAAAACTACTTGAGCATATTTTTCATATATTCATCTACTCGAGCTTACTTTTAAGCATAATTTATCATCTATTACGCTGAGATGTATGTATTCAATGCTTTGTTACGGTTTTTTTTTTCTAGTAACAATTTTTGTTTTAAAATAAAATTTTATACTTTATGTTTTTAAAAGAAATTTTTATACTTGAATTTTTTTTAAAGTATACAAATGGAAATGGAATAAATTTAAAATAAAACTTCAACAAAAAAGTAATATTTTTTTGAAAGAGAAAAAAATAATAATTCAATAATATATAAAATATATATTAAGAACATAATTTAATAATTTTATTAGAATTAAAAATGTCTTTTTATGTCATTTTACATTTATCAGCTAGTTGACCGCTAATTTTACCAAACACTTTAATTAGCTTATCAGCTATCAGTCATCGGCTATAAGCTATCAGCCATTAGTCATCAGTTATAAGCTATCAGCTATCTGCTATTTTTACCAAACAGAACCTAAAATTTACGTGTTTTATCGTTCTTTGCTTAAGCGAATAATTTTTCTAATAGACAACTTGCTTGACACCGTATGAGCAAACATCAATTTTTAGTTCAGCATGCATCCTGAGGCAAAGAAAATACAAATTAAAAAAAGTAAAACAATGTCAAAATAGATTAATCATATTAATTATTTTTTTGTTAAGTAGTTTAGTGACTAAAATTTACCTTTTTTCAGGTGAATAAGTGGGGTATCTGAGTTTGAACCATGATCCCTGCATATTAAGTTATGCTCCCGGACTCATATTAATTATTACTCCCACCTAAGCTTAACCAAAAGAAAATTATTTAATCCCACCTAAGTAACAGTTACGTTAAGATATCTATGTTTGAGCCAAAGTAACAGCAAAGTTGAGATGGCCGAGTTGGTCTAAGGCGCCAGATTAAGGTTCTGGTCCGAAAGGGCGTGGGTTCAAATCCCACTCTCAACATAAATTTTCTTTTATTTATTTTCTGCTTCATTGGTCCCACAAACCTTCTCGAGTCCTTTCTTATCTCCTGCAACCTCCACCCTCCAATAAGGTTGGAACAATTAGAACGAAAACAAATAACAAAGCGATAATAATAATAATGTGGATTACAACCATGCCTTACTCATCATCTCTTCCCAAATATTATAATTATTACCATAATCATAATTCCCATTATCATCATCACCATCAAACATGCTTCAACATCAACCTCCCTAAATTCACAACCAGAGCTTCTTCCTCTGCTGCACCTGGTGTGGACCTCAACACCCTTGATTCTGCCATTGCCAAGGTCTTTCTATCTCAATTATAACCATTATATTTTTATTTATTTTATTTTCTAGTTGAATATGTCTTACTAATCACATGAGGTTATACTTAGTATTGATGAATCGGAAGGTTTCGTATAATTTGAGTTCAAATTAGATTCTTTTGTTTTTTATATTGATAACCCCGATGAAGTTATACTCAATCCATTGATATGGTAGTTATTTATACGGTTTGGTAATGTAAATGAAGTAACATGTTTGTAAGTAAATTGTATATGTGCAGAAAGATAGCAATGCTGTTAAAGAGGCACTTGATCAACTAAGTGAAATTGGTTGGGCCAAGAAATGGAGTTCTCAGCCATATGTTTCACGTCGTACGGTTAGTGTCCATTCTAAATGTTGAAGTTCTGGATAGATGCCAATGGACATATCAATAAGCAATGCACCTATTTAACACTTCACTTCACATCGTTACATTGAATCGATTTTCTTAAATTCTTATCGATGTTTACATCGTGTTTGATTTTCGCGTATGTATCAGTCTTTTATGTCAAGTATATTTTGACCAATACTTCTTCCAAATGTTTAAATATTCATATGCAAGCTTCGTTATTCATTTAACCTCTCCAAATTTGTGCGACAGACATCACTTCGAGAGCTGACAACTTTAGGGATTAAAAATGCGGAGAACCTTGCAATTCCTAGTGTCAGAAATGATGTGAGTTTTCAGAATTTCTTTCTCTATTTTTGCATTATCAAATGGAATTATACATGGCATATAGGGACGGAGCCAGAAAAAAATGTTGAGGGTGGCGGAAACAAAAAGACAATTATTACACTATTATTATACTAATACGTACATTATTAAATTAAATTATTATAAAATGATACTCTTACACTATTGCTATTATGCTGTTATCAAGTGTGTGAATACGATATTATTTTACTAGTTATCAAGCGAGTGAATACGATATTATTTTAAAAAGGTGCCTTGGAGATCACATTTATACTGAGTCTTAGTTTTGATATTGCTTACACAAAGGTGGCTAATGCAATTATAACATAGAGGGGTAGTTAGTGTGACATGGTTGTGGGGGTGGCGACAGCCCCTTTTGCAATGTACTTAGCTCCGTCCCTGATGGCATATGACTTTCTTGAGAATTAAGTTTTTTCAAGTACAACATATAACACAGATCTTTGTGGTGCAGGCAGCTTTTCTCTTTACTGTGGTTGGAACAACTGGATTCTTGGGTATTCTGGCTGGCCAGCTTCCTGGGGTATGTATCTCTTGCACTCTTCTTTGTTACTTTGTATGTCTGTTTGATGATCTTGTGTATGATAATCTGTTTTTAAAAATATGAAGCCTAGTGGTGTTATTTGTAATTGTGGATATAGCATTCACGGTTTCACACTGTGGTTGTAGTCGAGCACATTGTATATCCATTCCAAATTTATCTGAGTACTTTGAAGTCTGCATCTAGGTGCATCCGCTTCATTACGACATCAAATTGTATATTTTTTCGTGATTTTCAAAAACATCACAAATGCAATGTGATACTGCAGGCATATCGCGTAATGTAGTCTACAACTTGAAATTATGACTGGCAGGCCATTTGGCTGGTAGGCGGCTTGTAGTCTTTTATGGATTATAAATGATATCTTGATAATTAGAGTTAATAGCAGCCAAAATGGAATTTCCTTTTTCACCTGCATCACAAGTTTAGCCTACATACTATATTCCACTTCTTTTGAACAATTGCTAGCAATAGTGATAATTTTCTGCATTATGCTTTTTTTAGGGTTTGGAATTGTCTCCTCTTTGAAGTTGACGGGCTCATACATTTAGCTTATGACTATTAAAAAGAAGTTTAACAATGTCCTTGGTAGATAGGTGAAAAGTGTAAATATTTAAAACTCAATTCCTTTTTAACTTGCTTGTTATGCCTACATAACAAAGAGAAAATGGAAAATAAGTTTTGTTTGAAAATAATTTTGCTCCCAATAGTTTTCACCTTCTTACTTCCCATCAACTCTCTCATTTATCATCTGTGATTAATGCTTGTTGACTGATGCAGGATTGGGGCTTCTTTGTGCCATACTTGATTGGGAGTATTTCCTTAGTGGTATTGGGTATAGGTAGCACATCTCCCGGGTAAGAACCAGGCTTACAAGTTAGCAAGAATGCCCTCTCTTCAGTGTTTGATATAGCATTAATGCTCATGTTAATATGCTAGTGTAGGCTTCTCCAAGCAGCTATTAGCAGCTTTTCAGTTGTTTTTCCTGATTATCAAGAAAGGATTGCTAGACATGAAGCAGCCCACTTTTTGAGTACTGCCCTATTGCTTTTATGGCTGATATTCATACACAAAGTATCAGATATATCATATATGTCTTATCAATTTCATCATGACTCTAACTCAGCTTCTTCTTTTTGTTCATTCTATTTCTAGTTGCTTATCTGCTTGGCTTACCCATTTTGGGATATTCACTGGATATTGGAAAAGAGCATGTCAATCTCATCGACGATAGGCTTGAAAAGCTTCTCTATAGTGGTCAGCTTGATGCTAAGGAGATAGATAGGTATATTTACTAAGAAACTGTTTTTTTGGTAGAATATTTACTGTGAAACTTTAGCACATATTCTTAAATCACGGTAGCACCATTTTTGTGAAATTCGACACCAATCCAAACATATGCCTAGTTCAGAAAACTCTTATATGATATGACACGAACACGGAATGTGTTTTAAGAATCATAAGACATGTCACAACTAAAATAAAATGAAGAAATTATCCCAATTTGTAGTCATTTGTTAAGAACAAAGTACCAATGTGAAGAAATAGGTAAAGTTGTTATTGCTTGTTTTTTCAGATTGGCTGTTGTATCAATGGCTGGACTGGCAGCAGAAGGTTTAACATATGACAAGGTTGTTGGTCAATCTGCTGATCTTTTCACTCTCCAGGTTTGAGACCTCTATTTTCAAAATACGTTAATAATTATTAAACTACTCGCTAGTATTATTGAATCAAATAATAATTTTAAAAAGTATATATTTTGCTACAGAGGTTTATAAACAGAACCAAACCACAACTCAGCAAAGACCAGCAACAAAATCTCACTAGATGGGCAGTAAGTCCTTCTATAACACAGAGCTAGACACAAATTAGCATTGCAGATATATTTCAAAAGCTCATATTTATGGAGGTTTTGTCCTCAAGTTTATGCATTTTTGTCCTTAAAAAGCTTATATTTACAGGTTTTGTTCTCTGCTTCTCTATTGAAAAACAACAAGTCGATCCATGAAGCCTTAATGGCATCGATGGCAAAGAAGGCAAGTGTACTGGAGTGCATTCAAACAATCGAAAGTGCATCATAGTTCAACATTAAACTATTATAAGCTCTTACATACATAATACACATGTATAAGCAAAGTCTACAAACTTCATTAAAATCATAATTTTCTTGTTTATAAAAATGCATAGCATTCAAGTTCTTGATAAGTATTTCATGTTTCCAAGCAAAACATGTACATTTGTATAGCCATTTTATTTTATTTTTGTGTTAACTTTCCATTTCTCAAAGGGAAGGACTCCACTGATCTCTAGAACTAGAGTTCAGTGGCCAAGAATTGTTTCAACCAAAATCGAACCCGAGTTCTTTCAAACAATTCATCTTTAGTTGGAGTTCGTTAACCATCTAATCACTTGTTTAGACATTCAGTATTTGATTCGAGTAATACTTGGAAGAAACGATAGCTCAAAAATGAATTACAACAACAATCAATTTTATAACACAAAATGAAATCAGTTACATTGATCAAACAACACCAAGCTAAATTGAATAATGAAAATTTCATTGATCTCAAAATATGATTATAGCCGCTAACCACCCATCTTACAATCTATGAACATGCTCAAGGAGATTGAGCAACACCAAATTCAATATTAAATTCTGTTCTATCCTATATACTATAGCCTAGATATACATATACACGTATAGATATGTATAAATGAGATGATTCCTCATCAAAACCATGATGAATCAGAGTTCACCCTCGCTATCATCATAGAACAAACCGTCAACGATTTGATCAATTAGCGAATCAATGAAGGAGTTGTAGCTGACTGTGAAGATTCGATCCACTCTGGTTCGAGCACTTGAGAACCAAGCAAACATTGCCGCCAAAGTAACCGCACCCAAACAAATACCACCCGCCTCCGTTATCCCTGCAATATCCAATTTCCTGAACACCGAATTCCCCGTCACCAACTCCACCATCACCGTCGCCGCAAACACCATCTGCACCACCACATCAGTTAGTTTCTCTACTATAATATATATATATATATATGGACACAGGCAAGTTGACACCGAGAATAATGATATAATTCAATGTGATCATATATATGTGTTAGTGTTAGTGTTAGGGTTTTGTTACCATGGCGAGGCGGCCGGAGATGATTTCGAAATCCTGGCTTTTCTTAGAACTCTCGATATATTCGGAAAGAGTGGCGAAGAAGGAGGACACGTCATCGGTAACTTGTATGTCTTCTTCTTTACGAGTCTTGATTACAGCGCCGACTGGATCGGAACCGTATGATCTGAGAGTGCATAGCCGCGGCTGTAGTACGATGTTTGTGTTCGCGCTTTCTGGTTCGGCCGGTTTGGGTTTGGAGATGGAAAATTGAACTGGACCGGGTTTTCTGGGGAGGGATCGAGAGGATGATGATAGTTTTGGTAGCCGGAGCTCGCAGTTAGTCACGCGCGTCGCAGATGCCATCAAAGAGTTTGAGACTTGAGAATAGAATAGAAGAATAGGTAGTAATAACGTTGAAGGTTGAATATTACTGAAAAAGTCATAGTATTAGTCGTAGTAATAACGTGTAAGCAGTTGCGGAGAAGAAATTGGATACGTAGCACACATGGGTATCAGACAAAATTATGTGGTCCTGTTCCTCTTCTTCTCTTATGCTTGATTTGACTCTCTGCTACTACTAATACTTCAATTAGTGGTATGGCGTAAGGATAATTATTTATCTTCTGCTAAACTCATACATGGGTGATTTACTTGGAGACCGTTTCAGAAAATTTATGAAAATCATTTAAGACATTGTTCATAATTTCTTACAACTTATACGAAAAATGATTTAGATTTATTTATCCTTTGTTGCCAAAATAACTTATATCCGGTTATTATAAGCAAAAATTAAGTTTTTAGATTCATTTAATAAAAAATGTATTTGGTCTATATTATTCACTAAATATAACATTTAATTAATGAATCTAAAAACATGATTTTTGTTTATAATAGTGACCGAAGAGAGCAATTATTTATCATAACAAACACATGTACTATAAACTACACATAAATTGTTTATCGAAAGAGGGTCATGTCTTATTCTCATTTGATTTGTTACTCTACTTGTATTAGAAAAGCCAATTACATGTAACTTAAAAGATAAGATCAAAACATTCGTCCAACGAACCAAGTCATTATTACAACAAAGTTTCTCAAAACACGTATGATTCATCATCAAAGAAAGATGATTTAATAAGCTTGCATTTCGCCCAATGAAGCTATTATCTCAACATCATCACTTTCATTCATTCACTCAAGAATAAAGTTAGAGAAGGCACGTTGGGAGATAGTAAAATGGCATAAGTGGGGTGGTAACATTAAAGGCTTGTAGATCAAGTCGACTTTATATTGAGATTAAGTGTAACTGATTAGGGATCTAATGTAAATACATAGTCTGAGTGACTATAATTAATCATACTTTGTTATATCAGTGTCTTTATTACCACTCTTAACGCTTCTCCAATGTGCAGCTTGAGATTGATCTTTTGACACGAGGTGTGCTAGACGTAGACATTCATTGTAAGAGACATAGGTACGAGCACTTGTAGATGTTAGTTGTGAGACATCAGACTAAGTTTACAATCACACATATCAAAGAAAGACATTATTGAACTAACTAATGAAACTTCATAGCTTGTTTGTTTCATTACTCACTTATATTTTGTCAATAAACATTACAAAATCATACAAGTACTACCACACATCTTAATATTCGAATAACGTAATGATTCACTAACCAAATCCCCCTTGATGCAATATAATAAATACTTTGATGTCACATTGTTACAACCATGCTCATAAGTAAGCTTGTATGAACTGTTCAAACCGAATTCAAGACTAACCAAGTCCCTAACTCCTCGCTATAAAGGCTAACTCGTAGCATCTTTACAAGCGCACACTTTTCTACTATAAAACACTTCACATATTCGGTGCATTTTTATTTGATTGATAGGGTGTTTGCAGGTATACCACCCTCCTGCAGAGAAGAATGAAGCTACTGATCAAATACCGAAACTTAAAAACATCACTACCTCTCTTAGTCCATAGATCGTAGATCTGGTGTCGATCATGTAGAGTTGTGAAAAAAGATCAGATTTAATAAATTGGTTCGATACCTCATATTTTAGTTCAAATCGAACCATAAACTAGTAAGCTAAAAAATAAATCATACATTTTTGACCCAGTCTAATTAACATTATGAAAAGAAATAGTTATGGTCAATCCATTATCAACTTCTTAATATGAATTTATCTAATTAACGTTTATATTTTGGTCAAAAAGAAAGTTATTTATTTTAATGTTTTTAAATTATTAAATTAGTTATGTTGAATAAATAAAAAATTTACCTTTTATTCCCATAGATTTTCTCCTCTAAAAATTATTGTATTCAAGGCATCCCATAATAGGTAGGTACTCCGACTCATAGCATTTTGACGAGTCTCTTCCGTTCACAAGTCATATTTGCCCCGTCAGTGTCTAGTCCTTATCCTTATTTTTTAATAGTATTATATGGCCGGCCACCCACTGTGATACAACTCTTTCAATCTCCACTACTTCCAATCAACAATAACATTTTGTGTTTGTCTCTTCCACACACTTTTCACCTCACTACCAAACTTACCTAAAGTTGCCTTCAATTTATATGTTTGGTTTTGGAGACGAGCTGGTCTTGGAGGGTTTCAGAATTCCATGGCTCATTTGGATTCAACTTTTAGTTTTGCTTCTTTTGCTTGCCTTCCTCTTTTGCATCACCGTCATTGCTTCAGATCACACTACTGCTGATTCTGCTTCTACCCTTCATTCCACTCCTGAAATTACTCTTAATACCAACCCCCTCCAAATCACACGGGTACATATTTTTTTTTTATCTTAAACTTCCTATATATTATTTATTCATTGAAGTTAAATAAAATAAATCCTTAAATTAGATTTTACCATCTTCAAGACTGGTCTACGTCTGATCTAATCGAGAATGAATCCACCGCCACCCCTGATGTGGTCCGCTCTTGTTTTGAATTCTTATGTTAAGAAAGTTCAAGCTTTGGGTTGGGAGGAAATAAATGTCTCTGATTAATTAGGTGAATGAATAAATGTAAATGCGATATACTTTGAATAGTAATAGTAGCTGGTCCATACTCTTTTGTAGGCAGAGATTAACCAAAACAAAAATTTGTAAGAAATTGGGAAAGGAGCTTTGAATTGGTATTTTTGTGATTTACATATGAGAGGATCCATCTCCGCTTTAATATATAGTTTAAAGTGTTTGACCTCTGAATTGAGGACCAGAAGTCACCAGCCATAAACATATCTGAATCTTTTACTGTGTTTAACAATACATTATAACTTACTATTATTTTACGTAACAATATTGAGCAGAACTCAAACTCCAATTTCCACAATCCAATTTATGCTAGCAAACAACCTTACTCGCTGTTGATTCTAACACTATCTCTAACACTCACTCTTTTATTGAGTGAAATTCATGTGGGTGCCACACTTTGGAAATGGATCACACATAAAATAGGGAGAGTGAGTGTTAGGAAAGCGAGTGTTCATAACATTTCTCTTTATATTTATACAACCATTTTATAACAACTTTTAAATTATTCTCTCTCATACCCACATTGTGTTATTTTACCAGTAAGAGAAGAGAAAAAGAAAGTTGTCATGGTTGTACAAATATCGTTACTCGGTCTTGAATCTTGATTTTGTTCTCGGCTGAAAGGAAAGATTTTTATGATCCGTATTTCGGAATTCAGTCGAGCAAAAAGTGAAATATGACTAAAAGTTGTTTCACCTTATATCAAACTCATTACTTCTAATCAATTTGAGCTTTGATACTAAAGTTCATTGATCATTTGAGCTTAACCAACATTTTAGTGCTCTTTTGGTTTGATGTCGGAGACAATGAACGCGCAACCATGTTTTGCCCGCGATTTCACAGAAGCTAGACAACCTAGCCGCTACTTGAACGCGGAAACTTTGCCGCCTCTTCGCCGCCATACACCCAAATGAGCTCTTAAATTTTACAATTTTATTCCAAAATTGACTTTTTTACTGTTGAATTTAGTATAAAAAAAAAAACTGTTGATGTCTTTTAGATATTTACGGTTGAGTTGGCATTTCTGATTGCTTACCATGTTAAAGCCTGAAATTGGCTCATTGCAGTTAACTTTTCTTCTTCTTTTGCACAAAGAAAAAATATATGTTCATTAGTAGGGTATATGCAATAATTTACAGAAAGTGTTTTGGCAGGCGGTAGAGAACATAAGTATTAAAGGGGAGATACCTACAAGAACAAGCAGAGAGATAGTGAGAGAGGTAGAAGGGATTGCAGAAGGGGAGGCTTCATCACTGTATTTCCTTCATCCTTGTTATTATTTCAAATTAGCAAGAGTAGCTTTTCTCAAATGTTTTGGCCTTGATTCTATATCTGAATCCGATAATCCTGCAACCCAAAAGAATAGGGGAAAAAAGAAGGAAAGTTGACAATGTAAACTGTATATGTTTTCTTCATTATTATGACGTAGAGAAAGATTCTCATCATTATTTTTATGGTACAATTAATTAGTTTCTTATCATTCTCTCGGTGTCAAAGTGAGTTTCGTGATTCATTTTTGTGGTTGTTTATTTGAGCCCTATCCATATTTTGGCCTTGGTAAGTGTTTGGTTCTCCGGTGATAAATTAAATTTGGGTCTCGGTAACTAGTGTGTTAAAGGCAATGGTTAAAGATTCTATTAATAGAAATTTTTTCTTTGGAAATAAAGTTTTTACTTTCTTTTTTAGCAATAATTACACCACTTTTCAATGCAAACTTATTTATTTTAGTATTTTAACCAATGTTCCAAGGGCAATGATTAACATTCTCAATTAAATTTAAATAAATTGATTTTAGCTAAAAGTCGATTAAAGGTGAAATCAGTGGCAGAGCCACACAAAAAAAAGCTCGGGTTGACCATTAAAATTAATTATAATATATAAACATAAATTAAAGTTGTAATAACCATTAAGTACGAAGTTAGAATGAAAGAGTTTGGCTAAAAAGTTAGGATGAATACTTAAATAATTACATATTTAACTACTATAAATTATGATTTTTTTTTTGTACATTACAATGGTTAACTAAGAGAATTTTCAATTGACAGGACAATAAGCTGGAAATTTTAAACCCATGCAAATTCGAAGGTTTATAAGTCTCTGCTAACATGTCAAGTATAAGCATCACAAAAATCACGTATGTCACTTTTGAAACGCAGAAAACTATAACCGTTGAAAAATTGTTTAAAGTCTCACAATATAGACTTATAATTGAATTATATAAATTTTTCGGGTGGGCCACTACACCACTTTATGGGAATTTAGATCAACCGAAATCTAAAACCGACACAAAATTGTATAAAATCTCGCAAAATAGACATATGGTCGTTAATTTTTTAATTTTTCCGGGTGGGCCGTGGCCCACCCTAACCCATGAAGAGCTCCGCCACTTGGTGAAATGATTCATGTTTAAATTTATTTATGTAAATGATTGAAAAATATATTTGAGTTTTTATAATCAAGAGCTTTAAATTCTAACTTATAGTTTTTTTTAGGAAAAATTCTAACTTATAGTTAGAATCAATTCTACTTATTTTTGACAAATAATCAAGTCTACTTGAAAGCTATCAAACATATCAATATCAATTATATATCCTTAGAATCAATCCGTCTCCTTTACAAATATAACTATGAGCATACAAACAATCTTCTTTTTCGCAGAGAAATTGATGACTCCTCCAAAATACTATATCGTAAACAAAACGTCCATGTATATAATTATTATTATTCCCCCTCAAAAAAAATATTATTTATTAAAAGAAATTATATAATTATTACAAACTCGATTCAATTTTTTTCTTCCTTTATCAAAATTGTTTAAGGATTGGTCACTAACACATGTTTTCAATTACATGAACTAAGAGACTAAAGGAGGTGAGGAGTATATGTTCAAATTATAACAAAAGAAAAAATTACGAAAAAAAGTGTTCAGTTACATTTTATCATTCATTATGCCATTTTGATGAAATAGTTTCTGAAATATATCCACTGTAGTTTATGTGGTGAAATATAATTTGACGTTTGTGAATATCTTTTTTACACTTATAGAAGATAATAGATACCAATAAAACTCAAGTGTATATTAGTAATGATTACACAAAAATTATAGTTTGATGATATACTCTGTACGAATTCTGATGGTAGTGATTTTATGTTGTGATGTCTTTTTTCCTCTGTCAATTTTTATTTCAAAGTAGTTTATTAACTACAAATTCACTTTTAAGGTGAATAATTAACAAAATAGTTTAATTGCATCCAAAATTATCTTTCAAAGCTAGTTTAATTGCGTCCAAAATTATCTTTCAAAGCTTTTGAATTATACCTAAATAAATAAACGAGACATTAATTCGAATATTTGTCATCGGTACATTCAATGCTCGACTTTATTTTTATTTCATTTTGAAGTTGTTATTTCGATGTTAAGACCATCTACAATGGGGCCCTTCCCCCTTTTTTTTGAATCGGCAAATATTATTCTCGTCGAGTAGCTGCAAGAAGCAAACAACCTCGCGGAAACAGGAAAAAATACAAAAAAGTGATGCATATAGACGGAACATCGAAAGGCCCACAAAACCCAAAAAAGGAAGCATCAGACGGTGAGGCCGACATATACTTGCAATCACCAAGCATATCCCTGCCTCACCACTGAACAAGCCAAAACACACCAACAGAAGGCACCCATCAGCTGCACAAACAATCGCAAAGAAAAAACAGCAATTACCACAGGCACTATAGCAGAATCAGGCGCAACAGCTCAGCAGGAGACATTAAGAGCAAAAACAAAGTTGTTCGGCCTCACCCTCCAAACTCAACCGCACCTACCTCCTTGCTTTCCTCCCAAG
>Ga0315913_1007418_pt1 | contig 13149 bp, 4 predicted proteins | sample MpolsnodulesMG_FD_207736 | JGI IMG/M metagenome (GOLD analysis project Ga0315913, IMG submission 207736) | Medicago polymorpha root nodule microbial communities from Los Angeles, California, United States - small nodules | ecosystem: Host-associated > Plants > Roots > Nodule | place: USA... | reverse complement strand
TTTATTCTGACTTTTTATTTTCAAAAATCGCTACAGTAGACTATAACATTACTTTGTTTTGGCAAAGTAATGACTTTGATTCCATATTCATTTTTGTTGATTTCCATATTCATTTTTGTTGATACAATCTAAATGTTGTTAATTTGTTTTTTTGAGATTGTGCATGTCGATCACTCTCAATTGTCACTTAGTTTGATTTTTTCTGAGTTTATATGCAACTCTACAAGTAATAATATAGCCAATTTGATATTTTATATATGAAACTCTACAAAATCCGTGCATCGCACGGGTTAGAGTCTAGTTAAAATAAATGTTGTATAATATTCTTAATAATATTTTCAAATGAGAAATATGACAATGACATCAATTTTCCATTTTAAGAAAAGATGTGAAAATGAATTTGTTTTCCTTTATTATTATAATGATATAAATATGATCAAAATTCTTGAAGGACTTCTTAGGCCACATGATGAAAGAAAAATTTGAATGAAATATGTTGGATGTACAAAGTTTGTTTGGAGTTTCAAATTTATTATTTAAATGAGATTATATGCATCAATTAACTTATATAAAAAGACATATTAAAATAATTGATATGAACAGATCTAATTGATTGTGCACTAAAATGTTTTTGATGTCACATGATTTGAACAAAGATCATGTCATCAAAAAAATGATGAGCAAATTGAATTGGTCTTGAAGTACCATGTCATAGTTCAATTGAAAACACTAATGTATTTTGCTAATAATACATGTCGTACTTTATTTTTGTCAATAACAGTCACATAAAGACATCGTAATAAAGTTAAACATATAGTTTGCACCGTAGAGACACAACAATATCTTTTTGTCAAACGAAAAGGAACTTCTTTGTATGAAGTTTTATTTTTAGGGGTCCTTTGTATAGAGTGTAAATTTACGGTTTATAGACATTAAATGAATTAAATTCTTTATTGCATGGATGTCATATGTCTTCTAACTTTCAAAGAAAGTTTCTTCTAAAAAAAAATTCTTTTAAATTTGCACCTTTGGAAGTGAGAAATACTCAACTACTTGCTTGAAAACATTTTGCATACAGTTCATATGGGAGTTCTTAGAAGTTGCATTATTTGAATTTCTTCGAGTAACTCTAATAATTTGAACAACTGAATTTCAAAATAATTTCCCTTGAATCTTTGGCCAGACATTTCTTAACTTCGTGAGAATACAATTGTAGTATAGGCCAATCAATCAAATCAAATAGTTATAAAATTGAAATACGCATGTAACAATTACACTACAAAGTGGATAACACAATTCCATATCACACTTAGTACATGTTTGGTTCCGCATTTGTTGGGTTCAAACGCATTTTCACAACTTGAAACGTGGTTCCGCCTTTTTTCCCAGTGTTTTGATGGTTGAAAATGTGCTTTAGCAAAACGTTATTTAACCCCCAAACTCACGTCCACCCAAAGCTACAATTCGGAGCTTTTGCGGCAACTCAAAAACAATTTGGAAATTCAATTTTTTGTAACACATACTTTCTCTAATTACACGTGATTTTTCTCTTTCATTTTTCCACAGTTAAAAATCAGTAGTTTCATCCATTTTAATTCAACAACACAACAAAAGTGATGGTCTTTTTGTTCCTCAATTTCTTGCTCTTGACCCCGTTAGTGGTTGCACTTCAACAAACTTCTGCCCCCTCTCTCTCTAGGTTAGAGAAGAAGATGAAATTGGTTTTTTTTTTTGTTGACAAAATGGAATTGGGTTCTAAAGACCCAATTTATCTATTTGCACAAGCCTAGTAAATTTTTGATAGATTTTTGACAAAGTTCGTTTTTTAGGGGTGATTTTCCGACAAAGTTTGTTAATTAATACTTGTAATGAGAATGTGATATTTAAAATGAATTATGGAACTAATAAATATCATTTATGATAAGTTGAAATAATTATCTAATGAGAATGTGATATTTACTTTTAAATACAATTAAAAGGATATTTTGGTCATTACATATTCAAAATCATTTTGATTCAAACTATCCAACCAACATCAACTCATAATAATCACTTCTATTGAAGTGTATCCAAACATAAATCAATTCACATTCAACTCATTTTTAACCAAAATCAATTCTACCAAACTCAATTCTATCAAAATCAATTCTCGCCGCCACCAAGCCAAACACATACTTATGCAATTCAATTATACGATGTTTTGATGTAGAAATATTAAGTAATTTTTAAGAAACTCACATTTTTTATGATTTTTTTATTTGCAGTCAACTTTTAATTTGATAATATAGTAGCTTATTTAAGCTACTTCAACCTTTTCTTTGTTACACACATTGTCACATCATGATTCTTCTAATGAGGAGAAAAAAAAAGAACGATTCATCATTCTATCAAACTGATTTAGATACCTTTATTGAATAACTCTAAATTACTTTTATTTGATGGAGTAATAATTTTTTTTATTATCATCATTTTTGGGCAACTTTTATAAATTTTCTTTTTTGGCCAAATTTGAAAATTGAAATTTGCGGTTTATAAATTAAAAAAATTGAGGGCCAAATTATAATTTTTGAAAAATTGAGGGGTCAATTTACAATTTGTTGGAAATTCATTAGGGTCAATTTTAAAATTTTGGAAAAATTGAGGACCAAAATGAAAAATTATAACAATGAGAAATTTGAAATTCTTAGCTTTATGTGTCATTTGAAAGTCTCTACATTTAACTTGAACAAAATACTTCATAAATTTTCATTATTTTGAAAATTCTTCAAATTATTATTTAAACAATGAAATTCAGCTCAAAATATTTAAATTCCCTCAAAACATTACATTACCTCAAAACATCTCTCAAAGAACATTTGATTTTTTTATCTGACCAAATAGAGTAGATGAATTGGTGGAAAAATTAAGTGTGAAATTGGTGAAATTCGACGAGGAGCAATCTAAAAGAAAATGTTTTGATGACAATCATTTGTTAGTGAGCATTCAAAAACGATTAAAAATTGCAATTTGAGCAAAAATTCATATTACAGGAGCAAGTTTTGCTGTAACAATTTAATTAATGTGAAGGACGGAAGTTTTGGTACAAATAGCAACAATAGAGCCATGCCATTCCAATATTTCAATAGCCCAATTTTTAGCAAAGTCACATGGTTGGAAATTGGAATTAGATCAAAGAAAATAAATTAAAAAATTAACAAAATGAATTTAAAAATGAAATAAAACGAAAACAAATTAGCAAACTAAAGAAAATAGCATGACATTTTTAGTGATTTGTAAGAGTAGAAGTAGACAGTCCCCATGAACTTAACTCAGTTTGAGGTTTGATCCTTAGACGCCACCAAAAAAGTAGAAATACACGGTCCAACACTCAAAAAATTTATCGTCATTCGTCAACAAAATAAAAAAGAAAAACTCAGCAAGTTTGATTTTGATTTTTCGCATTAATCAGCATCTCAATTGTAGTGATGCAATCCCTTCATCTCAGCTCTTTATTACCGTTCTGTAAATATTCCCTAATAATTATGGGATTGCCGGATTGATACTGCATCAATGATGTAACCCCCTTTCATCTCCTTCGTGTATATACATGTACCACGACACATTGTAATTTGTAAGAGACCAACAAAAACATTTTCTATTCTTCTCTTTATATGGTAAATCAAAGCAAAGTTATCATGGAAAATTTCTCAAAAATGTTGTTGAGTTTTGTAGTTATGCTTGTTGTAATTGTAAGCACTTTGGTGGGAAACACACAAGGAAGGGAAATTGTGCAAGGGATCACCAATGCTGAATTGGGATATTCATATCATCCTAATCGCAAAGTACCATCACCATCGTGCAGCCCGGAACATCAAGTATGTTGCGAACCAAACACACTAAAACCCTAAAATTTTGTAGCTCTTTCTAGTTACAATGATCGATTTCAATTTTTTTTATTTTTGAATAGCAAAATTTTATTCTCGACGAGCAAGTGCAAGAAGCACTAAAACACTCGCGGCAAACGGGAGAAATACAATAAGGGTGCCGCAAATATACAGAACACCAAAAACAAACCCCCAAAAGCGGCCAAAAACACCTGTTAAGAAACTAGAGGCAGGCATATACATACTAAAGACGCAGGCATACCCCTGCCTCACATCCAAACCACACCACATCGCTGCTGCAGCTCCACAAAAACCAAACAGACCAAACTGTCATGGCAGCAGGCCTCACAACTGCTGAAACAGCACAGAAGACAAGCCGCAGCCAGACAGAAGGGGAAACAACACCAAAATCCAGAACCTACAGAGCAGACCAAACACCCTAAAAAACAGCAGCACCCTTACAAGCTCTACGACCGCGTAAACACCCTAGCGAGGCACAATTTGGGATTCCAACACCATTTGAAAAATAGACAAGCCGGCAAATGCATCCTACTAAGCACCCATCTCCAAGACAACACTTTCACAACCTCCATAATGTTTTTCACCGTAAACCCGACTTCCTTGAAAATTAAGTCATTCCTGGCTTTCCACAAAGCCCAAACTGCCACATGCCAAATCAACCATAACCCCTTTTTCACACTTTAATTTCTTTCACCCCCACTCCAACACTCCCAATGCACAAAAAGGTTAGGGGGAGTGATGAAGAAATTATCCAACCATTCCATCAATTTGAACCACACCAAACCAGCCACCTCACAGTGGAGAAAAAGGTGAAGAAAAGACTCATCCCTACCATTACACAACACACACGCCTTAGAAAGATCCGGGCCAAGAACATTTCTCATGGCTAGATTCACCTTGGTTGGGACACGGTCGAGAAGTGTTTGCCACGCGAAGGTGCCGGACTCCTCCACATCTTATCAAACACACCTTTTTCCCCTTCCGACCACACAACTTCACCGAAAACAAGCTCCTCCAATTTCTTATAGGATGAGCTCACCGTAAAAACACCATTATCCTCCATTTTCCACTTCCAAACATCGGCTTCGTTAGAAAACCGCACACCTTCCAAATCCTCCATAAAGCTAACAAGAACCTTCTCCTCCCACATGAAAAGATGTCTCCTCCAATTGAGACTCCAAACCGTACCTCGATCCGACACCAATCCTACCTCCCCCACCATAGCCTCCGTATGTGTCGAAATCAAAAATAGACGAGGATATTTAACCCGGAAACACTTATCCCCTCTCCAAACATTGTTCCAAAAGCTAGATGTTAGACCGTTACCCACCTTCTGCTCCATTCCCAAATTAAACCAATTAGGCCCTCCAAAATCCCCAAGCTTAACAATATCCTTCCACCATTCGGACGCAAAACTCGGCCTCCCACTAAAACCCTCCTCCAACAATCCACCCACAATAGCACCGTACCTAGCTTCCAAAACCTCCTTCCATAAAGCAATGTTCCCATTTAGAAGCCTCCATCTCCATTTAACCAAAAGGCTAACATTCATAATCCGGATATCCTTAATCCCCAACCCTCCATTACTTTTATGTCGACACACCGACTCCCACTTCACCCAACTAATCTTCTTACTCCCTTCAACTCCTCCCCAAAGGAATTCTCTTTGGATACGAACCAACCGCTTCCAAACTTGCACCGGAAGTTTCAAAAAGGACAAGTAAAAAATGGGAATAACATTAAGGACCGAGTTTAAAAGCACAATTCTACCACCAAAACTAATGTACTTATGCCCCCACGTATTTAACCTCCCACTTAATTTCTCCACCAAAGGCTCCCAAGTAGACATACTCTTCGCCTTAGCACCCACTAGAAGACCCAAATACTTGAATGGGACACTCCCCTTACTACAATTCAAAAAATTACATGCCATATCCATGGAATCATTATCAACATTAACCGATTTCAAATTGAAGGAAAACCATCCTTTAAATGTAATAAGTGAATTTACAAATTACAATGATGTATGCGAAAGTTTGCTTACTTATTATCTAGTGTTAGCATTTTCATTTCACATTTTCTTATTGAAAATTTTAATTAATGAACATGTATGCAATATAAGTATGAAATATGAATATGCAAACATATTACTACCTCAGTCCCTAATTATAAAACCCTTTTGAAAATATTTTTTGTCCCTTTTTATAAGACTCATTTGCTATTTTCAATTACATTAATTATTTCTTTACCATCACACCTCTATTTATTTTGCATCTTTTTCTTCAATCAACAATAAATATTATGTTGAAAACATAAACTAACTCTCTCTCTTAAGGATAAAATTGTAAAAACAATAGTAATTATAAACAAATTTAATATTATTATCAACTTTCTTAATTCCCATGATTTTAACCAAAGGGTCATATAATTAGGGACATAGGTAGAAGTTATTTATACCATATAAACATATGCTTGTATAGTTGTAAAATATCACTAGAAACAGCAGCGAAACAAAATATCACGAAGGCCTCGCAAATTGATTGCTACATTGGATCTTCTTTGGTAGAAATCATGAACCCTTGGATAAAAACAAGGGATGTGCTATAGTTACAAGCATTTAAATTTACTCACTTACGAATAAAATAAAAAGAAAAAACGTAGTTGAAAAGTTGATGTATGTGAACTAAATTTTGAACCACATACACTAAATACTTAACTATAACTTTTGTTTATATTTCATTTGGGAGGAGTAGTAAGCGAGCCGGTCAGCATGATATTTCGCGATGCAGTTTTTATTTGCTAGAACTAGCATTTCCGCGCTAAAAATCGGTCCCTCTATTTTGTTAAATTCATGATTTTGGTGTTTTTTTTCTTTACGAATTTGGTCTTCACATATATGAAATTTTTATATTATATTAACTACAAATATTATTTAACTCACCAATACAATTATATATTAAAAGTCATTGTGAGTTAAATTTAATTGGTTGAGACATTGCATGATATATTCGGACGTCAAGGTTCGAACCCCGAACACTCTATTTATTCACTTTAAAATGTGCATTTCTACTTGACCAAAAAAATTATACCTTAAAATATTTTCATTTTTAAGATTGAATCACCTCATTTTACTCAAACTCAATTTTTTATTTGTCGATAGACGAAGTGACAAACACCACTAAAACTCACACACACAATTGTGAGGTTTCAAGTTTGAACCCACATGAATATGTTCAACCTAACAATATTAACATTTTCTATTGAACTATACTTTACATACACTTAGGCTCAATTCATATAAGGAGATATGACATTGATCATCGCACGCACACCCGCGGGCCGCAGCCAACCCCCGCAAACTCCTCCCTACATGCAAATTGAGATGGAGAGATAAAAAGGAAAATGTTATTTCTCTAGAAAAATAACATCAAGAATTTTCCCAGACACAACTGATAAGTTTTAATTACATGATTTATTTGTTTACTTCTTATTTTTCAGCCACACCTCCTTGAATTGTGGCAAGAGCAATGATATTGTACATCCATTTATTGACAACTTTAATGATAATCTTGTTTTTCTATCTTTTTATTGGTTAAAAATAATGGAGAGAAAAAAAATGAAGAGAGAGAATAACAACATCATGTGAGTATGAGAGAGAAAGTTGTTCAAAAGTTGTTAAAAAATAATTGTACAAATAGCATTTCTCTTGTGACAAATAGTGAATTCTTGATGTTATTTTTTTAGAGATATAACACTGCTCATTAAAAAAAAAGGAACAAGTGGTTTGAGGGTAGCTTTATACGGTGTCCAACAATTTAAGTTATCGAAATAACTTTTTTCGAAAGACCACCCCAAACACAAACCCACTCCTATAACACTGCCTAGTCATAATATTCTACGGAAGAGAAATTACATAGCTTGTTAACTAAAAGAGACTTAGGTGCTTAGTTGGACTCTCAGAACTTACAAGAGTCGGGGAAAACCTTAATACTCACAACAAAATTATATTTTTGTTGTGGGAAAGGATTGTACTCCACTCCAAAACTAACTCCGAGTCACGTTTCTCACTATACCAAAGCCTAATTACGAATTTTGATCAATGTACTAGTTACAAACCCATGCTTCGTACGCGTTTAATAACGTATCTTGTAAAAAAATTGTTTCAAAGAAAAAATGAGAAAATTAATAAATATTGCATAAACATTATAAATCTTTATAAAAATATTTATGAAAGCTTTACCAAGTCTTAAATAGAGATTAATATTTGTGAGATTGTGATGATTGATAAAAGAATTAAAAAGGGTATAGAAATAAATTTTTAAAGAATTAAAAATTTGTTTAAACTTATTTTTGTTACAATTTAGGCCCAAAAAAAATATTGGGCTTCATTGAGTTTCTCTCTAATTTTTTATCAGGCTTGAAGCTATGACTATGAGTTTGAAAACTGTAAAATTCACGAAAATTATTGAAGAAACACTATAAACAAATAAACAACATCGTCAAAAATGAAATCATATTTGACTATAGTGATCAAGCAAACAAAAAAAGGAAGCATATTAAATACCTATAATCAATGGATTCTAATTGCATAGAGGCGACACTTATACTTTCTCTGTGTCTGGTCATCAATGAGAGTGATTGTTTTGCGCTTTTCTTTTAGAATTGTTCTTGGCACCTCGTTCGAGAAATGCTAAACAGGAAAATAACTGCAATATTAGTCTAATACATATTAACATGGATAAGATGTATGCAAATATAGTTACATATAATTTATAAAATGAAGGTAACATAACTGATTTTAAGATAAAGAAAATGTACCATGACTTCTAATTTATCTTCCTATTATCTTCCTATAAAGTCTAGACAAATGCATGCATGTGCATTATATGTACCCCGTTGACCATTTAACATTGTTGAAACAAATGGAAATTAAGCATCTCCCCCGCATGTGCATCTATAGCTAGCACCATTTGACATTGATGTCTTCGAACATTTGGTGCAACTCTCATAATACCATCCAAACTGGTTATGATTGAATTTAGTTGTTTTCCAAATAGTGATGCAATATGTATCCTAACACAAATTATGCACATGAAATAAAGAATAATGCAGTATGTATTTTTAATTTGTGCGTAAAAAAACTCAAAGCATGTTTGTGCATAAAAAAAACAAACCTTGACTAAGTTTATAAATTCAACAATTGGCCTAACTTGAGATAGATTGGAAAAATCGTTGTACGAAGTACGTTAAGAAGAAGCCAAACTCTGACTTAAGTTCTGGCTGAAGCTTTGACTCTGAACTTGAGAAGTGTTAAGATCACGACAGCAATTCAAGAAACATGGTCAAAAACAATCAAATCAGATTGTGAAATAATAAGTTACTGTAACACTGTATTGTGAAATCATAATGCAAACTTACTAAGTCTTAAACTTCTCAACAACCAGATGATGTAGGTTGATGAGCAGCCTCAAACCTGACCAATTGTTACATCTATTTGGGTTGTCATTGACTACAAAATGGAAGCAAAGAACTCAAGGTAAATGGATGGTAAATGATAAAGCTACGAAGTATTTTACCCATAGTGTTACATCAACTATGTTCCCACTGTATAAGGAAAGACATCTTTCAGGTCATTATCAAACTTATACAAAATTCTATCATCTGATGCTGACAAATTAGAAAATAATATCTTTTATCTTTCAACACAATGTTCCTACACGGTTTCTTTCCAGTCTCAATCGGCGTTGTCTTGACAATCTCATGAGAAGGGCGATGATTTCTTAAATTTTTTTTACATCTATAAGAACATTATAATCGGAGAAAACAGAGAAATAAATTAAAGCACATGACTATCCCATATAAAACGTCAGTTTTGAATTTTCCATCTTGAATTTCCTTAAATGACTTAAACCAAAATTCATGAGTAAGAATGTTAGTTAACTTGTCATACTTTTGCACCTTTATACCAGAACCAAAAACAACCTTAAAGGGATTAAATACAATATCATTATCAAACACATGACAATTATACAAAGTATAAGTCTTGTTTTCCTCGATCAAAGCCTTCCAATGCCCCAATTCTCTATATCGAGTTGTGAACTCGATCACCCTAAATCCGAGAAAGAAACCAAAAAATATAAATAAATCAAAATGTAAAATAATAAGTAACATTGATAAATCATAAAGGAAATTATAACAAATTTTAACTAACACATCTAACCTTTGCATCACAAATAATGAGCTTCATATGTTGATTCTCATTACTACCACAATCCAAGAATCCAACACTCCAACTCCTATTTTCCAAATGTCCAAATCATTTTTGAGATCCTTAATGTAGTCATAATCCCTTGACATTGAAATTTCTAAATAGAAATACAATAATACATCATTTAATTTTACTCCCTTTGTTCATTCTGATATAGTCATAATCCCTTGACATTGAAATTCCTATATAGAAATACAATAATACATCATTTAATTTTATTCTCTTTGTTCATTCTGATATCGAAAGAAACTAACATATTTCTATATGATCAATTTTTGTATCATCAAATCAACCTGATCTTAAATGCACAAATTTCTATATCATCAACTTTCTGGACCTCAATGATATGACCAAAACAAATTTACACCAATCAACTTTCGTACGACTCAATGATATAAGAAAGAATAAACCAAATATAAAAATTGTTACAACTTTAGGATTACTCACAAAAACTAAAATCCCACATGCATCAATTTTTTTTCAACTACAGTACCAGAAGGTAAAATAACACCTGTGTCAAAACCTTACCATGAGCTAAAATTCAATCATCATGACCTCTGCTATACTCCACATAACAAAGGAAGATTTTTTTGCAGACATGCAACATAACAATTTCTGGTACATAATCCACTAACAATTGAAAAAATAAAATAAAAAATAAAACCCTTAAAATGCATAATTGTGAAAAAAGGAAGAAAATCACCTATGATGAAGCAAAAACTAAAACAGTGTCGAAAAATGAACCCCTCAAGCCATAAAAATCAGTCAACTCAAGCCATGCATGGTCTCAAAACCATGAAAAAAGGAAGAAAATGATCTCTTATGAAGAAGAAACTGAAATAGTGTTCCCAGCTGAACTTAGATACCGTTTGGCCAATGTTTTTTACGTTCTAAAAGTTACTTCAAAACAAAGTTAAAATAAAGGTCTTTAAGAAAGAAGTTAAAGTTGTTTGGTTCTTTGTTTTTTTTAGTTAAAAAGCTATTTTTAATTTAAATGTTGTTTGGCAAAATATTCTACAAACATTTTTTTTTTTTTTTTATGGTGTCTGGGGTTCAAACCCTGGACTCGACATATATTTATTCATTGTTCCTATCAACTGAGCTAAACTCACGAGGACAAAACTTTAAATTTATTATGAATTAACATAATAAATAAAATATTGTTTAAAATATTCTCTGAAGGCTAAAAATGTTAAAAAATAAAAGATATTTTTTTTTACAAATACTATATTTACTCAATAACGTTTATTTTGTGTAACATGAATAGAAATTTGTATCATCATATAATTGACTTGTTAAATATTTGAATAGGAGAAACAATTTAAGGAGCCTGAAATAATAATATAAATAATATCAAAATAGTTGGTTTTTTCTATTTGAATTATACTCTATAACAAATTTCGTTATAAGAATACAATATTTTTGGTGTCTTTCAAAAAGATAAAATTTATGTTATATGATATTATATTTGTTACATTGTTGGTGTCATGAAAACAGAAATGTTTAGTTTTTTTGAATATGAAAAAGATATTTATAGTTACAATATAAAGGTGCAATATATATATATATATATATATATATATATATATATATATATATATATATATAAGTATAATTTTTTTAGGCATATATACCTTTTTTTTGAAGAAAAGACATCTACAATTTTACTTTTAATTAAAATCAAAATTTTATAAAAATAATCATACGCATTATGCAACGCCAAAAAAAATTATATATTTGCGAGGTTGAAGAAAGAAAATAAAATATTTGGTATCATTAAATGACAGCGTGAATAAAAATATTTGTGAGGTTGTAATGATTAAACTATATTGAAATTAAATATATATGTGATAAAAAGATAATTAAATTCCTTTGAAAAAAAAGTAATAAAATTAAATGGAACCTCCTTAAAAAGAATTAAATGGAACGGTTCAAAAAAAAATTAAATGGAAGAAAAAAACATATTGAAATATAATATTAAAAAATAAAAGAAAAGGTTCCCAACGTGAATTGAAGAGAGATGTTTGTGAAATAAATTGCCGAGAAGTAGTTTTTTGAAGTAGCATTCGACAATTTTTGGCCAAAGCTCATTCCATTCAATTTTATGCATTAAAAAAAAGTACCATTTTTAGTAAGTACTTAATTGATATTGTATTTGGCCTAACTTCTCCTTAAAAATATAGAGAAATCGAAAAAAAATCGGGTCAAACGGTATCTTAATCTCCCACAACGGCAATGTAGAAACAACTGAATTTGAGAGAAAAAATTGGAAATAGTTGAAAATAAAAAAATTTGGAAATAGTTAAAAGTTTTTAAAAATATAAAAATTGGACAATAGTTAAAAATAATCGGTGAGGTAGCACTCAACCAAGCAACACTAAAAAAAATTATATGCATCAACGTAACAAAAAAATAGATAGACGGACATAGAATACTACTCTAAACGTTAATGTGTGTGTGTATATATTCGCGAGGTTGAAGAAAGGAAATACAAATATTTGGTATCATTAAATGACAGCGTGAATAAAAATATTTGTGAGGTTGTGATGATTAAACAATATTGAAATTAAAATAATTGATATTGTGTTTGACCTAACTTCTCCTTAAAAATGTAGAGAAGTTGAAAAAAGTCGGGTCCAACGGTATCTTAATCTCCCATAACGGCAATGTAGAAGCAACTGAATTTGGGAGAAAAAAATTGAAAAATAGTTAAAACATAAAAATTGGAAAATAGTTAAAAGTTATTAAAAATTAGAAAATAATTATAAAAAATTGGTGAGAGGCAAAATGGAAAATATGACATAAAAAGTGAGGTGGCACCAACCAATTCTATCAATTAAGAAATTACCTAAATGCCCCTCCTATGGGGGTGAAGATCCTCTCCATTTCCTAAATAAATGGAGATTGTCAATTACTATAGTTTTGAAGTAAATATATGATATAAATGCACATATTTCAAGAATTGAAAACATTAATATCATATATTTACTTCAAAAC
>Ga0315913_1007411_pt1 | contig 13157 bp, 10 predicted proteins | sample MpolsnodulesMG_FD_207736 | JGI IMG/M metagenome (GOLD analysis project Ga0315913, IMG submission 207736) | Medicago polymorpha root nodule microbial communities from Los Angeles, California, United States - small nodules | ecosystem: Host-associated > Plants > Roots > Nodule | place: USA... | reverse complement strand
ATTTGAATATTTTTCATATCCAAATCTATCAGTCGTCTCCTCTAGGAATTTCTTCACTATCTCCTTGCTTGGTTTAATCACAATCTCTTGATGCAAATGTTTATAATCTTCTCCCTTTAAAAGGGCCTCAAAGACTTCCGTAGAATCAATTTTATACATCATCGATCCAAGCCTAGGAGCCATGTTCTGGATCTTCGTGAGTTGATTTTTAGCCAGTATGCATGTGTTGTGTTTGGTTTCTTCAATAGCTTCCTTCAGTATCATTTCCTTTATAGCATCATCAATGCCACTTTTCTTTTCTATCGCAAAAAAAGAATCAAGCTCAGGAACCCCAATAGCCCTTCTAATTCCCTTTGTGCTGTCTGCCCCAGGTACAAAATATTCTCGAATCTCATCAACCATCCCAGCATCAACCATTTCATCAACTCGTATGCCTACATATTGAAACAGAGTAGGCAAAGACACGTCTACCCAGATGAAACAACAATCATATTTTGAAAGAAATGCAATGGCTGGGTCCTCAACTAATTTTTTCAGATAAGAATTGGACCCTCCTACAATAATAGGTAGGTGTCCATTGCTAATTATTAGATCTAGAGATTCAAGCACGTGCTTGCAGAAATCATTCATAGTAAAATCATATTCAGGATCATCGATGATGCCTAATATATGATGCGGAATCGAGCAACGCTCAGATTCCTGTACCTTATTTGTGACAATATCAAGACCCTTGTAGACTTGAATCTTGTCTGAGTTGATGATTTCAGCATGGTAATGAGTACCTAAGTTGATCGAAAGTTTAGTTTTTCCAGTTCCTGTTGCACCTAATATGAACAAAACCTTGTTCTTCTTTTCAGCTAGGGTTGAGGTAGTGAAAGCCATGATATTTTTTGGATGAAAAATCTGAAGGAAAAAAAAAGCAACACATAAAAAATAATAAAATTAGTAAAATGTAAATTTGAACTTATTTAAATTGAAAATACATTATTTCTAGCTATCTTCTTAGTAAAGGAGTATGTTATACCAAGAAGAAGGTTGATTGAAACTCTGTTATTAGAGTTAGAACTTGTTTATGAATAATGTTTGAGTAAACTTACAGGTTTTTATTTGTGAGGAGAAAAGTGAACTCAACTATGCGCTATATATTGTTCTCAAGGAAACCATGCAATATCTTATAATATAGTGTTGGTAGTAACTGATGTTAATTAAAATAATATTTAGTCTTTCTCAAGTGATAAGATAGGAAACTCAACTATGCGCTGCGTGATGGTCTATACGAACCGCTGTTGCAAGCAACATCAAATAAGGAAATCGTGAACATCATTCCCTCTTGGAGCTGCTACTTGAACTTGTAGATCAATGTTCTTCGTATAGATGCACCCATTCGGTCAACCTAGATAACAAAGATTAAAACCCTATACTTTTAACAAAACAATACAAAAAAAAAAATAGATATGAAAAAAGTACCTTTTGATCTATTATAACCAACCCCATGGAAAATTGTAGTTTTTTATTTTTGTAGTCTTGAACAAAGCAAGCCCTCACAGCCAATGTCCACGATTGTTTTTTGGCGAAACATCAGAGATGAAGTCGTGTTTCGTAGATATTTTTCTTTGCAATAGAAAAAATTATAGAAACAACTTAGAATAAGTTATCTGAGAACCAAAGAACAGAAAAAGAAGAACTAATATTGTGATTGTTGTGTACATGGCGCTACTATTTATATAGAAAAATGGGACAATAACGGTTAATATCTATCAATTATTAATTTGACCGTTTTAAAATTAATATTATCAACGTCTTTAATTTTATAAAATATGCATTAAATGATTAGATTATATTTCATATAACCTACGTAAAATTAATTTCATAACATTTGAAATTTAATAATATCTTACAAATTATTATGTAATATATTTTTGTAACGAATACAAATTAATTATATAACCGTAAAAACTAATTATTACAATTAAATTTTTAATTAGTAGGTTACTTTAATATATAGTGTAATGGACCAAAATTCAAAATATAATTTATTAAAGTTATTTATTATAATTTGTAAACTACCAGATTATTATAAATCTGAATCAAAACGTCAATTATATTAATAATTATATGAATGTAACCGAATTTAATTTTATGTACAATTTAATGTTAAATAAAAAACGGTTTTAAATAATAATAATTATTATTAAGTTTGTATTAAAAATTAGGAGAAATTTTTGAAACAAATGCCAAGTAAGATTATGATGATGCGGACATCTTTAAAGGAGAGGATTCTTGGAATAGGGTATTTTTAAAAACTCTCAATTGTTAGTATAAAGATACACAATTATCGTATGAATTATACATTTTTTTTTGTTAATGGTGAATTAATGATAAGTTTCGTGTAAAGTGTAATCCAGAGAATTAATGAATTATACGGTTCGGATTACCGTATTGTATATAAATATTTGTAAGTTTCGTGTAAAGTGTAAAGATGATTCTCAAAAGTCTTTAAAGTGTCTTATGTTTTTACAAGATTTTCCTATGATACAATTATGAGATGTTATATTCCAACCTTGATGCATTGGAAACATGATGATATTGACGAGTTTCAAAATTACCAACATTCGCAGAAAAAACGTGTTCAAATTATACAACCGAAAAATCCTGTTCAAATTGTGTAATCCAGATATCATCTTAAATTTATTAATAAGTGTTATTCGAAACAAAAATCTTCTATGCTTTAAACTCGGACATCATCTTAAATTTATGCTCTTAAAAAATTAGGATTATTTGTAATAAGCACTATAATAACGGAAAAAAGGTGAAGCTACATTCAGAGTTCTTGATGGAAAAAGAGCGCACGCGTGAAGTTCACAGCAATGAGTGGCTGAGCTTCGCGGTGGTGGAGTCCTCACAGTGGAAGATCGGAGCTGAGTTGATTATATAGAAGGATTTTCACCGTAAAGTAAATGATATTAGTTCTCAGAGTTCAGGTTCAAAGTAAGTAATTATTTTGATATTGATCTTACTTCAAATGAAACATGCATGCTGTTTTGGAATATCATTGCTTATTGCCTTTTATGGTTTGTTATTATTCCTACGTTGGACATCACATCAATCGTACATGTGAACAATAGTTTAAAGCTTGACTTGCAATTATATATGCTTTTTCTGATTCTTCTCCTGAACTTTCCGATGTCATTTTCCTCCTTTTAATTTGTTTTATTGTTTGAAATTAAAATGTTTAGGTGAGCTTGGTCTAGGGATGACAAAAAATTTCGTACACACAGCTATCAGACGATACAATCAGGCATGGGCACAGGACGAGTAACTTTACCGACGCTCGCAAGTAAAATTACAAACGTATCTTATTACTTAAACAGCAAACTCTTCCCCACGTGAAAGAAATGCCATAATTTCCTAATTTTGATTTGTTGTTTGATTAGTAATTTTGTAGTCAAAGTGAGAATGCATTGTATCAACAATTTTATGAGTTAATACTCTCTTGTGTAGTCAAAAGAGTAGACAAAGTCCTAATGTAATGTGATTGAAGGTTTTCGATTTCATAGACTATTTTCGCATAATAATAATTTCAAGGAATAAATTGAAAACACCCTACAATTTCAAGGGACAAATTGATGATTTGCGTTTACATTTATTAAGGACTTCCTTAGTCTCTTAAATTCCAAATGCATGCTATATATATTGAGACTAGATATTTACCTCTAAATTATCGATATATCTGAACTCTCTCTTTTCCTTGATAACTTTAAGATGAATACTTCCTCTCATTTTTTCTTCCTTTCACTCATTCTCATTTGGTTCATATCTTTAACTGTTTTTGGAGCTAATATTATTCACCCCGACGAAAGTATGATATGTATTTCTTCTATAGCTACCATACATAAAGAAATTTCATTGATCTTTCTTTTCTAGTCTTTCTATCTAAGGATTCATGTTAGTAAATATACTGTATATTTTGCTCATAATTTCTATAGAAATTTTGAATAACTACTCACACACATACACTAGTGTGAAGTGTAGAAGACTTTTCAGTAGTTAATAGCTGATAGCTCTCAATTGTATATTTAGAGAAAGCTCTTGAAGATATAGCCAAATCACTTGGTAAGAAGAATTGGAACTTCGACATAGATCCATGCAGCAACAAACCTAACTGGTTTATAAATGCAGCAAACAAAATCACCTGTAACTGCTCTGTAGCCAGTGACAACTTCTGCCATGTTGTTGAAATGTAAGTCTCCTTTCTGTGGAAGTAGCTCATTGCTATCAGCACTTATAATCTATTTGATTTTTTCATTTACCATGGCAATCAAGTATTTACATTAATATAGAGGTAGGTATTGACATTGTATATGTGTGTGTATATATACATGAGTTAGATTTGTCACTATCATTTAACAAACTTATCTGTTATACTTCAAAGTTATTATTATAAAATTGCTTCCCTTATATATAGTGAAACTAAGTTTTGAAAGTAAAACCAATATTGCCAAAGATATGTATTTCTTCAAAAATTGTGTTTGACAAATACTAAAATAAGTTTTAAACTCTGCAGTAGAGGAGCTTGTTGCAAGAATTTCTAACTTTATTTTGCTTATTGTTTATGTTTAACTTTTTCATGGAAAAATGAATATACAGAAGTTTCAAAGAGCAAAATCTCGCCGGCACTCTTCCACTGGAATTTAACAGGCTGCGTTACCTTCAAACTATGTATGTAATTCCCATACTTTCTCTCACATCCAAATTAACAATGTTTTTTGAACAACCCAAATTAACAATGTTATAACTATTTTTATATCTATATATTATTTTGCTTGGCAAACTCTTTCTCTCCATCTTTCTATTACAGTGACCTCACTCGCAACTACTTGAATGGTTCAATTCCTAAAGAATGGGGCTCCATGATGAATATTAAAAGAATGTATGATCTGTCTCTTATTTTTCTTTTCTGATTTTTAATCATTGATTGTTTGATATATTATATGCTTGACATATGGGTTCTATTTCAGATTCTATATATTGCATTCATTTTCTTGTAGACTTGTAGTAATTACATGAAATACAGTAAGCTAATGACAGCATGTTTCTTAATCATCATAGTTCTCTCATAAGCAATCGATTAACGGGTTCAATACCAGTGGAGATTGCAAACCTATCTACTCTCCAAATCTTGTGAGTTTCTAATTACCCACCTCAGCAGACAAAATTCTTCTATAATTACGTAAATAGGTATGAGCTCAATATTAAGATTTTCAGTGGAACTTAACTATAACTTGTAATGGATAGGGAGTTATGGAACAATCAAATGTCTGGAAATCTTCCTCCCGAGCTTGGGAATCTTACCCAAATTCGAACATTGTAAGTACTTTATTTAAAGTTTTTGCATAATTGACGTTTTCCGTGAAATATGAAAGCCTAATCATAATTTACTGTGCTGTTTTTCAATTATATATAGACGAATTTCCTCTAACAATTTTACTGGAGAACTACCTATGACATTGGCCAAGCTCACTGCATTGCAAGATTTGTAAGCTTCATATTTTTATCTTGATGACTAAATTAAGACATGGTTTTAATTATGCTATGAATTTTTATGCTCTCTTTCAATGCAGCCGAATTGAGGACAACCAATTCTCTGGAAAGATACCTGATTATATTCAGAACTGGACAAGTATCAAAAAACTGTATGCACTATCCTTTTTCATTTTTATTTTCCTCAAATTTATTTGTTTTTGTATTTCTGGACTTTTAAAATAATTACCATTGTTTACTTTAATCTTGACAGAATGATTCAAGGAAGCGGATTAAGCGGGCCGATTCCATCTGCAATTTCACTCTTGAGAAACTTAACTGATTTGTATGTATGATATTTTATGTTACTGATGAAGAAAGGGTTGAAATTTAATTTTCATACTAATTATGTTTACTTACCTTTGATTCAAATGTGATATTCAGGATAATTAGTGATTTGAAGGGATCTGAACATGCACCTTTGCCACAACTAAATAATATGATATCGTTAGAAACTCTGTGAGTTGATTCTTCTGCTTCTTTCAGAAATTGAAAATGAAAAAAAGCAGCAAGAAAAGAAGCACTAATAATCTATTGTTGTTTCACAGGATCCTAAGGAATTGCAATATCAACGGAACACTACCTAAATATTTAGGGAATATGACAACATTAAAACACTTGTAATTGCATACTTGTTATATTTTTTTTTACTCTAACTCACCATTAAAGTTTCTTTTAACATATATATAACATTTATATAGCTCTCTAGCCTATTATTTGGCATGGATGTTTTTTGATGACATAAAAAATATTCTTTGCAGTTTTTTTACTCATTCTCAATATGATTTCTTTTTCAGAGACCTCAGCTTTAACAACTTAAGTGGAGAAATTCCTATTACCTATGCTACCAAAAACAGACTGGAATACATGTACGAAATTCATCTGTTTCTTAGCGCAACTTTTTTAACTTATTTTTTAATCACACGTCTATTGAGGGACCTTTAAGGTGTACAAAAACATCATCCAATGTGAAACTCTTAACAATAGTAAAGTACGAGTTATGTTTGAATTTGATTAATTATAGTTGCAATATTTGAGTGCTTTTAATACATTCCATGTGAATTAAAGAGGGTCTGATTAATGCTGACTAGCTTATTTTTCTTAATAAATATGAAGCATTGTATATTGATATCTTGGTAATTTATGGTAGATTTTTAACCGGAAACAATCTCACTGGACAAGTGCCTTCATGGAGAAAGAATGTCCACATGTAAGTTATCTTTCTAATACCTGTATGATTCGTTGGTTTAGAATCTCTTGTGTACCTTTCTGCTCTTATTGTTTCAAAGAACCCTAACATTCTCTGAATCAAATTTTATAACTTGTATATAGAGATCTTTCATACAATAACTTCAGCATCAGCCAAGAGAATCAGTTTTGTAAAGATGAAAATATGTAAGAACTTCCTTGCATTTGTGTTTATTTGTTTGCAAATTTAAGAACCTTTCTGAGACACCATCTTCTTTAATATGTTACAGGAACTTATTTTCTCCCTCATGGGTACGCAATGACATGTAAGTGTAGAATATACATCCTTTCTATTCCCCTCTTACTATTTGATGAGTCTTATTATACTAAGCTAATCATGCTAACTTATTCTATCCCTTCCATTATTCTCTCAGAGGAACAGTTTCGTGTTTGAGCTTTGAATGTCGCAAACGTGAGTTTCTTTATGATGAATTTACAATAGACAGCTAATATCTCACAATTTTTATCTGAAGCTTGTACTAATATTGTAACATTGCTTAAAGAACAATGATTTTTCAAGGAACATGTTTTTTTTTTGTTTGATTTTCTTAGTTCTTTCCATAAAATTTCCAAAGTTGCTCACATAATCTGCCCAACCCAGCCACAAACTCTCTTTATATAAATTGTGGTGGAAAGCAAGCAATAGTCAATGGAGAAAGTTATGATGGTGATTCAGATTCATCTGGATCAGCTAAATTTCATGGCAGTCCAACAGGAAATTGGGCATTTAGTACCACTGGTATATTCATCGATGGTGGTCAACTTGGAAAAATTTACTTCCCTCAACATTACCCCCCTCAAAATGTCACTAAGCTTACTATGGTGGATGCTGAACTGTACATGGATGCACGTGTTTCTCCTATTTCTTTGACTTATTATGGGTTTTGCTTGGCAAATGGAAGCTACACAGTAAATCTACATTTTGCTGAAATAATGTTCACAGACGATCAAACTTATGCTAGTCTTGGAAGGCGTTTATTTGATATCTACCTTCAGGTACATGCTTTACCAATTTTCTTTCAGTAGTCACTCGGTATTTCAGAAAAAATAAATTAAGGTCGTTAGTCAAGTGATCACTAGGTTCCTATAGGGACATGCTCAAACTGCTTTATTTTTTCTTTCAATTAAAACACATAGAATATCTCACTAAAAACTGATTTTTTTTCCGATTAGAAGCTCGCTTGTTTGGCATTATTTCTAAAACCAAATAAAAATCAAATATTTGTATGCCGTAATCATCACGAAGCATTAACGTAATTGAAATGTTGCAGGGACAGCAGGTGCAAAAGGACTTTAATATTGCAGAAGAAGCAGGGGGAGTTGGTAAGAAAGTCGTACGACAGTTCAATGTTGATGTTACTAGTAATACCTTGGAGATCCGCTTGTATTGGGCTGGAAAAGGGACACAGTATCTCCCAAATAGATCAGTATATGGTCCTCTTATATCAGCTATATCTGTGAAATCCGGTGGGTGGTGGTTTGTACGTTCCTAATCTTATACTATGATCTCCATGTAATGTTCTAACATTTAAAACTCTTGTATAATAATCAAACAGGCTCTCATTCTGGAAGCATATCTGCAGGAGATGTGGTTGGAATTGTGATTGCAGCAACAATTGTTATCATTCTTATATTTGGTATACTTTGGTGGAAAGGATGTTTTGGAAAGAAAAATTCTTTAACAAGAGGTAATCACAAAGAAACTACTTTTGTTGTCATTACTATTAATCGTTTTTATGAAATACATGAATTACCAAAGCGATAAAAATAAAAGTGTCCACATCGTTTAATAGAGTAGATTTGAGTATATACTTTTATTAGTATATCATGTTATGTGCCCTGAGAATAAGGAATTATCTTGATAAGAAGAAAGTTGCAAGTTTACATCTGATTGATTGTCGATGCAGAGTGTTCATGTGTAATATTTTTTAGTTTAAGAGATCTTTAATCTTTCATTCACTTCAATTAACAGAGATAAATAGTTTGGAGCTACAGACGGGCTTATTTACTTTGAGACAAATCAAAGAAGCGACAAATAACTTTGATATTTCCAATAAGATTGGCGAAGGTGGATTTGGTCCTGTGTACAAGGTATTTTGTATAATATAACCAATCCTCTTGAGTGTCATGATTAGATCATAATTTTACATGTTTTTTCCAGAAAATAACATTCCTCAAAATGCAGGGATGTTTACCCAATGGGACATTGATAGCAGTCAAACAACTTTCTTCTAATTCAAGGCAAGGGAATCGTGAGTTTTTAAACGAGATAGGCATGATTTCTGCTTTGCAACACCCTTATCTTGTTAAACTACATGGTTGCTGTGTGGAGGGAGATCAGTTGTTGCTGATATATGAATACTTAGAAAACAATAGTCTAGCTCGTGCTCTATTTGGTAATTTTTCCTGTATGGTCTATTTTTGTGATATTTCACATTTTCTTTTTCAGAACTTTATTATGTATCATCATTCTCTGATTTTTATTACATTCACAATGAAGGTCCAGAGGAACACCAAATAAGATTAGATTGGTCAACAAGAAAGAAAATATGTGTTGGTATTGCTAGAGGTTTGGCATACCTTCATGAAGAATCAATACTGAAGGTTGTTCACAGGGACATCAAGGCCACTAATGTTTTGCTTGATGCAAATCTCGACCCAAAGATATCGGATTTTGGTTTGGCAAAGCTTGAAGAGGAGGACAAAACTCACATTAGCACTAGAATTGCTGGGACCTAGTGAGTAACTTGAATTATTTCCTTCTTGGAGTCTATTGAAAACTACTCCAAAAAATTGTCAAATTCAATTCAAATGATTTTTTAATAATACTTTGATATCATGTTGTGTACTGATATCAAGTTGTTTCAATTATGCAGTGGATATATGGCTCCTGAATATGCAATGCATGGTTATTTGACAGACAAAGCAGATGTTTATAGTTTCGGAATTGTTGCTTTGGAAATTGTTAGTGGAAGGAGCAACAGCATGTATCGGTCAAAGGAGGAAGCATTCTATCTTCTGGAATGGGTAACTTTTTTATGTTTTATTCATTGAACATGTATTTTTGATTATCCATTGTACTTTCTACTTACACTTCATTTTTTGTCATACATATATTGTTTTTCATTTCATGTAATAACTCTAGACAAGAATAAATTCACGCGTCCTATTTTGTAAGTAGAAGAAACTTTCTTCGTTGAAGTCTTGCACGTCCCTAGAAGGACGGTTATGGGGATCGAAAAAGGATGTAATTGTAATCTATCTTGAAGAGTAACCGTACAATACATTTCATGGATATTGTCCATTTCTAAAATATTAATATCATGAAGAATCAAGTGACATAATGGTGAAATCAAATTGGTTTTTCGATATAGTATAAATTCTACTGATTTCGTATTTTGAAGAAATTTAGAAAGTTGAATGTACCTATTGTAAATGACTTGGGTTTCAAATCATACTATTGTTTCTTTGAACAGGCACATTTGTTGAAAGAGAGAGGTGACCTAACAGAGTTAGTTGATAGAAGATTAGGTTCAGATTTCAACAGAAAGGAAGCCATGGTGATGATCAATGTGGCTCTCCTATGTACCAATGTCACTTCAAACCTTAGGCCTTCAATGTCGTCCGTTGTAAGTATGCTTGAAGAAAGGACTGTGGTTCCAGAATTTATTTCAGATTCAAATGAAGTAATGGATAAACAGAAGTTGGAAATAATGAGGCAGTATTACTCTCAGATGGAAGAAATTGATGGGCAATGTATTACTTCTTCATCTCCACCAATTGATTCTTCCTAATGGGATGAAAAAAAATGATACAAGGAAACTGAATAGAAAGTAAGAAGGAAATTATTTGAATAACTGAATGGTTCGAAATAACTGTTATGTATTATGCAGACAGTTATGTTTTTAGGCAATTTTTGAATAAATAGGGAAACTGAATGGAAAGTAAGAAGGAAATTATTTGCGAGTATATAAATTTCCCTTTGCTTTCTCTCCTATAATTTTATAAACTAGATTTTCTGTTATAATACAAATTCTTGCCTCAAACCAGAATTATTAAATAAAAGGTAGTATTTCAATTTAGTTTCCTAGTTATTATGATTACCGATTTTAACAACTAGTGTCAGAGCTCGTCGACTCCACTACAAGAAATACGTAATTTGCTACTATATTTTTGCTACAAATTGTGTTTCTGGTAAACCTCAAGCTAATTAACTGTCATTTGACCGTAGTTTATAATAGGGTTAATACTGTTTTACCCCCTGTAATATAGGTCATTTCCGGTTTTCACCCTGTAAAATTTTCTTTTTGGATTTCGTCCTTGTGATTTGAAGTTTCTTGGTTTTGAACCTTCATGAATTTTGACTGTACAAAATCGATAATATGGCAGAGGGGTAAACCGAAATTTGCTCAAATTAATAGGGGGTAAACCGAAATTTCCTCAAATTACAGGGGGCAAAATTTTTCTTGAAGGTCTAAAACCAAAAAATCTTTAAATTACAAGGACGAAATCAAAAAAAAAAATTTTTACAGGGGGGAAAACCGGAAATGACCTATAATAGTAAAACACTATTAACCCTTTATAATATTAATCTTTTTTTACTATTTAACAATCACATTACAGTTTTACCCCTTTCATTCAGAGACACAAATCTGTTTTACCAGAAACACTCTCGGAACTCATCTCGTTGACACTCTTGATGTCAAAATCTCTCAATCTCCATAGCTCTTGTTTCATCAATCTCAATCTCTGATTGTGTTATAAAATGTGGTCGGTGGAATATGTTGAGAATGAATAACCGTGATGTATTATAGGGTGGAGAGAAGGGGAGGTATGTCTCTGATTTTATTTGTTGTTTGCACAATTGAAGTTGTGTTATAAAATGTGGTCGGTGGAATATGTTGAGAATGAATAACCGTGATGTATTATAGGGTGGAGAGAAGGGGAGGTATGTATAGGTAACTACTATATTTATGGAAACAAAAGATAATGAAACTATTGTGTATAATTCTTGTTAGGGTATCAGCGCAATGCGGAAGCACAGGATCAATGAAATTGAGAATTAAAGAGAAGTAAGTAAAATAACAAGAGAAATAACACAAGATTTACGTGGAAAACTCCTCAATATGAGAAGTAAAAAACCACGGGTGATCACGAGCAAAGTTCCACTATGTAAAAGAAAAGAGTACAACAAGTCCTCTTATAGTAATGAGGAAAAAAGACAATATTTTCTCTCAATATCTCCTAAAATACTCTCTCAAATGAAACAAGAATTCTCACCAAAATACACTAAGTGTATGTTACAAATTATGGTTCTAATTGTTTCTCTCTATCTGATCACGACTCATAATTGTTCTATATATAGCCTTCATTCCTCAATTCTTAATGGTGAAGCAAAGTTGCACATGGCAAGCAAGTAGGAGGGGTAAAGCATAAAGCATGCAACATATGTGACATGTCATGCTTGTAGGCAGTCCTTACCCACTAAGAAATAAGGAGCCGTAAAGTGAAAAAGAAAACTTCACAATTAAGTACTTGACCACAAATAGCTTATAGATGAAGGAATTGAATGAGAGCCACATAATCTAACAATCTCCACCTTGGTTTGAATTCATCAAGTGCTCATTGCCAAATAAAGCCCCGAAGGGCATTTAAGTACTGTAAAGACCAACCAAGTCCAGACAATGCTGAAACTTGGTATTTAGAAGTGGATTGGTAAGCATATCTGCTGGATTCTGAGAAGTGTGAATCTTTTCAACTTTAATTTCACCAACAACTACAATATCTCGAATAAAGTGGCGCTTTACATCAATGTGTTTGGTCAAATGAATAGCACTTTGGCTGTCATAAAACACGGTAAGAACACCCTGTGTAAGACCAAGTTCATTGACCAAACCTCGAAGCCAAATAACCTCTTTAACACCCTCTATTGCTGAAATATATTATGCTTCAGTTGTAGACAATGCAACAATAGATTGAAGTGTAGCTTTCCAGCTGATAGCATTATTATAGAGAGTAAAAATATAACCAGAAAGAGATCTTCTTCGATCAAGATCACCACCATAATCTGAGTCAACATAACCTACAACATCATTGGTTGTAGCCATTTTTCTGTCAAATACCAAGCCAATACCGGAAGTGCCTTTTAGAAACCGAAAAATCTATTTTACAACACTCCAGTAACTTTTGCTGGGATTATGCATATACCGGCTTACCATGCTAACAACATATGCTAGATCTGTTCTAGCGCATACCATGGCATACATAAGACTACCTATTGTGAAGGTGAGAAAAACACAAGAAGGGGGGGGGGGGGGGGTTGAATTGTG
>Ga0315913_1007410_pt1 | contig 13159 bp, 6 predicted proteins | sample MpolsnodulesMG_FD_207736 | JGI IMG/M metagenome (GOLD analysis project Ga0315913, IMG submission 207736) | Medicago polymorpha root nodule microbial communities from Los Angeles, California, United States - small nodules | ecosystem: Host-associated > Plants > Roots > Nodule | place: USA... | reverse complement strand
TACACTTGCTAATTTATTTTATTGAGAGCTATTTTATACTACATAGTTGAATTGTAGTACTTGTGCTTCAATTTGTTATATTTACACATTTGGTGTATTATTTAATTGTTGTAACTCTTATTTGTATCGGGTGTGATCCCAAGGTCTCTTGGTTTTAGAGACTCTTCTACAAAGGATTGTTTTGTTTGGAGAGTGCTCGTTGTTTGTAAAGGTTACCACCTTATCCTAATTAAAAGCTTGAGCAGTGAAAATCTCAAGGAGCTTTTCCTTGGGGACTAGACTAGGCCTTGTTGTTTTAGGCCGAACTAGTATAAACTTCTTGTGTCTTGTCTCTCATCCCTTTATCTCTTTTACTTTAATTGTCATTTATTTTTAAGCACTTTATTTTAATTGATTAAAACATTTTTTTAAGTGCTTATTTTAAATCATTTTCTAAAGAATCACACATATCTAATTAACTTCACATCTTCCGGTGTGTGGTCTACAAGTCCAAAAAGTTCATCTTTACAAAGAGAGTTTGATTTCACTAGAATTGTCTCTTTCCATATGCAAATATTTCCATTTTTTATAATCTTTTATAGACTTTAATTCATGATCCTAATTATCACTTATCACATATAGCGCTATATTATATGCAAAATCACGTCAATGCTAACTTCATTTCGGTTTCATTTCATTCCATTGAGATCTTTCATTCATGACATAATTTATCGACATTTCATAAATTTCATGTACATGATCAACTCTTTTGCAATTGAAAAATCAATTATGGAAGACAACTTTTTTAGAGTTTCTATATCCTCATTTGTGTTATCTATAATTTTAGCTCATTTTCTTGTTCGAGGATTTTTTTATATCTGAATACGAATTGTCTACCATGCTTCTGAAACGGTTTAGATTCATTTGCAATATCATATTATCCTACAGGGATATCTATTTTGTTTGGAGCATTAACAGCTGATATTCAATTTGTTTAACTTCGAAAGTGAGTTATATTTTGAGGATTAAGATGAGACAATAATACATCCTCTTTCAAATAATTTATTTGAACTTCAAGTTCGCATTTTTTTTAGGTGCTTATTATCTCCCCTAATATTGAGAAACCTAGTCCATCAATTTATAATCAGCCTACTAGGCTGTAAATAAGTTGGCTCAATATAATTTATGATAGATGGAGATTCATATCAAATATGTTTTCCCAATATTATTTCAAGATTTATCTTAGTGCATTATATTGGAGTAGCTGTGATATACACAACACATCCAAAAATTCACTTAGATGGAAAATATTAGGTTGTTAACCTAATCAATGATAAATTAAGGGGAGGGTTTACATATAGCCATGTGTTGGTTTGATGTATGTCAATATCTCAATATACAAGATTATTGATTCCCAAAATAGAGTTTAAACAGTATGGCCACATAAACATCAATCATACAGTTCACTTTAGACATCTAAATAATGGACCTTCAAATTCATTTTTATGAGTATATGCTACAAGCTGTTGAAAATCAATTTCAACTGACAATTGGTACTTATCAAATTTTTTCTGAAAAAGTTAAGAAAATAAAATCTTAATCAACTTAATTGAGAAAACAATCTCACAAACTTCTGGTTATGAGTTGACAACAAACATACATGTGATCATGATGCATCAATAAAGTCATAAAATATATAAGCGATCCACATGATAGATGTATTAATTTCAAAATATTACCTTATATAAATTCTATCAAAATTTTCACCTTTCTTTGGGAATCAATAATACACAAATATCGGTTCTTCAATAAATGTCCATAGAAATTATTAACTAATTTCGCATCATAATAGATTCGGGATAACTCAACCAATTTTACCAACGAAAAAAACTTATTCGAAGATAAAACAATCTGCTTTGTGCTTCTATGTTATTCATTGGGCATGTCTTGTGCATCTATTATGCTATTCATCGGGTCCACAGTATTCAACTTCAGAATGATAATTTCGAGCTTGATTTGAAAGGGGTTGTGGACTACTTTCAAAGGATATAATGATATTGTTGTGAAAATTACCGGTTCAGAATCACACGAATGAAAAACAAAGATTTGTGGAGCAAAAGGTAGTGGTAATCCTAGGTCTAAGTGTCTTCAAGCAACAACACACACAAAAACTAAAACATTGACACAAACACTAACCAAGCATAGAGATAAGCAAGCTTAAAAGGAAATGAACAAACACACACAAGATGGTAACCCAGTTCGGTCCAATATGACCTGCTCTGGGGGAGAGAGCAGCTCTCCAATCCACTATGAGAAGATGTTACAAGAAATCAACCTTATACCTAATCTCTACCCTTTGTTTCCCTCACCACACTCATATGAATCTTACTAGAGAAAACACAAAAGGAAGCTTTAGATCCTTCCAATGATGTAATCTCACTACCCAAGGTGATTACAATGTTTATCCCAACCTTAGAGACTCTCCTTACAAAGATACTCAACCCTCAAGTTCCCCTCTTTGTAAACCCTAGGCCTCTAGCTTCAGCTTTTCCCTTCAAAATCTGCAGAAACCACTTAAATACTAGTTACAAAGGTCCACAATCGCGTCACGATTTTGACCAATCGCGCCACGATTGTTCTAACCCAACCGTTGTGACCAGTCCCTTTCAGGTAAACTTGGTGAGGAAGTTGTTGAATCGCGTCACGATTTTCCATCTCAAAAGACCAACCTCTCTACCAATCCAATTGTGTCACGATGCCCAAAATCGTGACACGATTTCAGGTTTTCCTGCAATCAAAATTTGAAGACAATATACAACAGATATCACAAAATTTGGGAGCATGATTCGAGATCGTAAACATTATTGTAATTTGTTTTTTTACAAACTCTTACGTTGATTCTTTTATTTCATCGCTAGCTTTATTAAAAAAAAAATTGAGTTATTCAACTTTCTTGAAGGTCATTTTTCTAGTTCAAATCCTTTATCTTCTTTTAAAACGTTCAATTAAAATGTTCAATACTAGTAATTAGTTGTAGTATTAATATACACGGGGGTTTAAATTGATCTTTCAACTCATTTATTTCTTAATTCAAATCAGATTAATTATTCAACTCTTCTGAAAGTCATTTCCCTAATTGGCTATCAAGTAATAGAAACTTTTTAGTGTACAAAAATGAATGGTGAGTTTGGTGCTTTTGTAACTAGTCTTTCTCTTATAATTTGTGGATTCTACATGCACAAACAAGTTGAAAATTATTATCTTTTATAAAAATGATTTTTATTATGATAAACAAATACAAAATGAGTTCCACTTTTTTTTTTATAGATTCACTAAATTATTAAATCTTCATTTTTTTTATATAATCCGTGACAAACAGGGATTTAATAATACTATAAGGACATTATTCCTTTAATTCAAGACAAGTGAAATGTGAGGATCTCACTTGTAAATATCTTTATAGATCCTTTAAGCATGTGTATAGTGATAAGTCATACTTATAATCTATAAAGCTGGAACTGTGACAAAATGAAACAAGAAGCGTTTGTAGTTCAACGGTTAGGATAATTGCCTTCCAAGCAATAAACTTGGGTTTGACTCCCGGCAAATGCATTTTAATTATTTTTTAAATTATTTGTATGCAATGTATCAAAATCTTGTTTCTATCAAAATTTCTATCTTAATATCTCTATTTTTTATTCACAATTTCATTTGCAATTAATTTCAAACCTTATTATAAAATATAAAATAAAATTAAAACGAGTTAAAAATTATTAAAGTCGATAAAATATGGTTATTTAAAAGTGCATTCTAAATTATAAATTTAATAAAAAGAAATTAAATTAAATTGTCATTCACATTTAAATTATAAAGTAATGACTTTATTTTTAAAAAAAATGGTGGTTCAAAATTAGCAGACATCATAAAAGTATTTAACAACCTAATAATAAGGATATATTTGTAATTTAATAATTGGATAAATTGGAGGGGGAAGTAAAATGTGAATAAGTGATGAAATGCCATAGAATGGAATGCATGCAATTGATCTTCACTCCATTCCACTCTTTTAATGCATATTCAAACAATGAACATTAATTTATTTCATTCCATTTTATCTCATTCTATCAATATAAATATAGCCTAAAGAGAAAAAGAAACTCTTCCAAGAGTTATTACCCACCACTCTTCCCAATAGCATTTTTCATAAGCAAGATGCACCTCATTAATTAATCGGCAAATTGAGTTACGTGTTAGCGATGCACTAGGATGTACTTCCTCCAATCTCGAATAATAGCAAATATTAATCTTTCAAGGTTTATTGAATAACTGATATATTTAATATATAATATAAATCAAAAATATCAATTCAATTAACCTGAAAAAATAAGTTTTACTTATATGTGAGATCAAATAGAGCAGTTCATTTGTTGTCCATCACTCTTCTTAGATTAAATTACACTCTTTTCTCTTGAGAGATACATAAAATACACTATCATATCCTCTTATGTGTAAATATACACTATCCTCCCTCTTATGTAAAACTTAATTTGGGAAAGAATAATAAATATATATACAAATTTTTAGATATATTTATTATTCTTTCTCCCACTATATCCCTTTTTTTTGTGGTGACTGAGGTTTGAACCCCAGACCTTGCATATATTATGCATTGTCCTTACCAACTGAGTTAAGTTCACGAGGACCACTATACCCCTTTTTAATAATATCATCAGTTGCCTTGAAATATGAGAAATCAACATTGAATACATTTATATATTAAGAGTAATTTAATAATAATACATCCCCTCAAACAAAATACTAATAATAATAATAATAATAGTTAAACACTATTTTATCTCCAAAAAAAAAATAGTTAAACACTTTTCAGATGAAATTATTACTCAGACAACTATTTTTTTTATATCCATGATGTTAGTTATATGCTTCATGAGCTATCCTGTATGGCCTCACAAGTAGCTCACTCGCTATCCATCAATTTTTCCAATGACATGTTATATACATTACATTAATTGGTCCATTAGCTCATTCGTTTAAGTCGTTGTAATTAGGTCTATTTTAATTTTGTTGGGCAATGGATAGTGGGCAGATTTTGACCTATGGTGCTTGTAGTTGTCTTGTGTGTTCAGTTTGGTGATTGTATTTTGTATCTTAACTACCTTTTTAAACCTAGTACACCCTTTTTTGGAAAGAATAAACCTAGGATACATTATGCTTAGTTTGGTGATTGTATTTTGTATCTTAACTACCTTTTCAAACCTAGCACACCTTTTTGGAAAGAATAAACCTAGGACACATTGTGCTTAGTTTGGTGATTGTATTTTGTATTTAACTACCTTTGCAAACCTAGTACACCTTTTTTTTTAAAGAGTAAACCTAGGACACGTTGTACTTGGTTTAGAGTCCTTAATAAAATAATTTTATTTTGCCTTTAAAAAGAAAAGAAAAAACTTATTCGGCACCCACCAGTATTCCTAATAGAGAGATGATATTTATACAATTCTTTTTTAACAATTTTTCTGACAACATTCTCACTCATACTCATATAATGTTTTTACTTTTTCTCTCTATTATTTTGGTTTTTATGTCAATATTTCATTTTTCTTGTACATTTATGATTGTTTTAAAAGTTATTATTCAAATGGTTGTTCAAATAACATAACTTTTCCTAACTGCATGTTCCATGTCTAAGATGTTTCTGACTTTTTTCCGTTTATTTTTTTCCTCACTTTTCTCGGTTGTGTTTATTACTTTGTTGTACTTTCTAGTTTTCCATTTTCAAAATACTTTTCACCAATTGCGTGTTTCTAATTTGCAGCTAAAATGACCCCATTATAGCTTGTGATTAATTAATTTACATCAATAATGGTATAACATCGTGTATGGAGAACATGTACTCTCTTGAAAGGGATTTAGAATCAATTTTTTTATTCAAAATCACTCCTCTAAATGATTAGATCATTTTTTCTCTTTTATTTAAACAAGTGATTCTTTGGTCTATTTAGTTTTTTTCTTCGTGATTTCAATGTCTTAGTGTAATATTACTTTGTTCGTCGTTGGTGTTGTTTGTCTTTTCCGTATTGTTACAATGTTTGTTCGATTCAGATTTTCAGATCAGCTTTGATCTAGTGCAATTCCAATCAATGACTCTGGTGTCGTCTACGTCATACATATGGTGACATGAGTTTTTTAGACGCTTAAATATAGTCATATTTGTAGACTTGTTTACTTTGTCATTTTATGTTATTAACATGGATGTTTTGTTTGCAGATTCAACATTTTTGTTTGTAATGAATTTGTATTGTGTTGATGTACTCTATCAATTTGAATGAATGAGTATATTTTATTTTAGTAAAAAAATTATTGTGCGTAGATTGGTACGTAGACTGGTCCGTCTCATTTAACTCGACCCGCTTAAACTCACATGTTAAATTTGTTAGATATGTCCGTCAGCAAATGATAACAAGTTGGTGTAGATTGATTTTGGTTTGTGGTTAAACATGTTGATCTGCAGATTTAAATTATAAATAAAATCTGGTATTATAAAAATTTGGTATTTTAAAGAAAAGCTAAAATTGAAATTTATATTTCCTTCAAAAAAAATTAAACTTTATATTGTAACTTGTAAGTACTAAATAAGAAAGAGTGTAGTTATAAGAATCAGACTAACTTGCTATTTTGTTGACATAAACCACAGGACATTTTACCCTATACCCCAACATCTATACCTTCACTCCTACATTCTACTTGAAGTTGCTATTTTACCCTTCTAAATAAAATTAAAACACACAAATTTTTTCCTGTTCACCCTATCCCAACTACAACGCTACCGGAAAACACTTTCAAAGTTTTTCGAACAATACCCTGTCTCTAGTTCATGTTCAGATCATCCATAACCCGTGAGTATTCGTGTCCAAAATCATCACGGTAACCGATCGTCGTAATCAATTAATACACTGATTTAGATCTGGTTAATTTTTCTGTCTTTTGATTTGTATCCATTTCTAAAATTTTGATCTATAACCATGTTTTCGGATTTCGGTATCGAAACACGCATTCTTAGATATGCAGTTTACCAGTGTGACAATGTTTTGCATAAATGATATACCATATGTTCTAGTTTATGAAGTCCACCGCCAATGTTCTTTCAATTCACTGTTATATTTTTAATTTTTTATTCACAATGCTACGATGCATTATTGCTGGTGAAGGATTGTAAAATCAACTATAGTTTGATGGCATTAAGAGTCAGAGATTGGGTTCAATGGTATGAAGGATTTAAAATAATGAATTAACAAATTTTCAGAATTGTTCATCATTTAATATAATGATTTTTCAAATTCCTGAAAAACAAATTTAGATACCGAAAATGATCGAAAAAGGTTTTTGGTAAATACATATTAGATTGTCATGTAGGGGTGAACTCATCTAGTTTGGAAAAATATTGAAAGTGATGGTGAAAAAAAAAATGTAAGTGTTAAATGACAAAAGGGTAATAATGGATTTTTTTATAATTTGTAGGGGTGAACTCATCTAGTTTGGAAAAATATTGAAAGTGATGGTGAAAAAAAAAATGTAAGTGTTAAATGGCAAAAGGGTAATAATGGATTTTTTTATAATTTGTAGGGGTGAAGGTACAATTGTTGGGGTATATGGTAAAACTTCCTAAACCACATAATATGCGCCTTAAGAAGTCCAACACGCACTGACCAAAACATAAATAAAACAAAAAACATTGGAATTTCTCCTGAGATCAGACCACAAAGTAAACGGGTCGATCCACGGCTCCCGACCCATATCTTGCTCTACATGTGCGAGTTAATTAAAGTTCTCATCTTGCTCGTTCTTATAAAAATTGCCTCCACTTTTTTGGATAAGCCAGGAGAGATGACATCCATCAAGAGGAAGCACCGACATCCCAACTAGGTTGAAACCCCAGAGAACTTCTATTAAAAAAAAGGGAAAATATGCACAAGAGGGGGGACTGGGCCAAGACCCTCGAAACAAGAAAGAAAGCTAAAAGAGAAAATAAAGAAAAAATAACAGCAAACTAAGGGAATCTGTAATTAGGCAGACCACATTTGTCCCTAAAGAAATCAACACTCAAAGATGGGGGTAACGCAGTTAACTAAACAAAACCCTCGTGAGCATCCAACACAGCATTAAAATCTCCCAAAAACAACCAAGGGTCGTGGTACCTACCTTGAATATGAGTAAGATCAACCCATAAATTTTGATGGGATAAGTACGATGTGCTAGCATATATCGCCGCAATATAACAAGTTGACTGCTGACACTTCACCTCCAAAGCTCTAATATTCCAGTTGAAAAAATTCATCGGGGAGTTGGAGAAGTTCCACTAGAGCGGGTACTATACGGCGGCTTCCCATCAAGAAGTTCCGTTTTCATAATTTGTTTTTGCTTCTTCGTCAAAACGACGGTGAAGGGAGGTTCTTTTGCTGGTTTTTTATCATACTCTTTAATTCGTTGCCAAAGATCCAAATCATGTTGAAGTCTAGAATTAACATGTTGGACGGGGGGATCAACCTGGGAAGCGATGGAACTGTCAATCAAACTCTCATCAATTGTGGCAATCACCACAGGTTCTGAATTTGTCAAAGGTTGTTGGATAGAGGCGCAAGCTGCAGCAGCCAGGGCCGGTCCTAAGATTTTTAGTGCCCTGGGTGAATTAATAAAATTATGTCCTTTTAATTATTTGAATGTCTTTCTTCTTGCATTTTTTATTGCAAAAAATTCATTCATAATCAAAGTTATTTAAAAACATATTTTTAATATAATTATTCAAAGCAATTTAAAAAGAAATATATCTATGTAGTACTACCTACTACATAAAAATAATAATTTTGGTGCCCCTATGAAAATGGTGCCCTAGGCTCCCGCCCCTCGAGCCCGCCCTTAGGGCCACCCCTGGCAGCAATGGTTGCATCCGTAGATGAAGCTTGCTGCTCAGACCCCTGACCTGCTACCAAATCATCGGTATCATCCAGAGCAGTGATAGCAGGTTCAACAGTGCTTTGATGGTCTGAGGGAATCATTTGAATCGGGGAAACAAAAGTCTCTTCATGCACGTCAATGTGCTCAACATTGTAAACAGGTGGAGAAGAATGGACTTCATCTGTCACCAAATCTAACACGGGTATGGTTGGGCTAGGCAGCGCACCTTGAGGAATCGAATCGGTAACATTGTTCAGTGCAAAACTAAAGGCGCTGGCCGAGACATCTTTTGGAGGTGCAACACTTTCTGAAGCATTTTTTGTCACTTCCATGGCTGCTGCTAACGAAACCACTACGACATATTGAAAAGTACCGGAGGAGGAAGCTCCTTTGTCACCACAATGCTGCGGAGTAAATTTCTTACTTATTTCAGCCACTTGGGTTTTACCACGATTTTCCTTAGCAGCTTCCTGGTGCAGCCACTTGCACGTCATAACATTATGTCCAATGACATAACAACGATGACAGAAAAGTGGGTGTCGTTCATACTGTACTTCCACTTTGAAGGCAAAACCCTCCCTCTCAATGAGAATTTCATCAAATACCCTCTTCGACAAATCAATATCAACCAAAATGCGCGCGTAGTGGCCAAAGGCCCTATTACGAGTCGGTGCATCAAGAGAGATAGGAGTACCCACGACACTAGCAATTTCCTTCAATGTTCGTTCACGCCAATATTCATGTGGAAGCGCAACAAGCCTTATCCATATAGAAGCATGTGTTTGTTTCTGTGAATTATGGTGAAATCTTTCGTCCATTGAGAGAGACGAAGAAGACCCGGCTGTAAAGAAATAGTGCCAGCCGCCCAAATAGGAGATAAATCACCAGGATGCTGAAAAAGAAAGTCATAAAAACCCTTGCCTCCACTTGCATTATTGAAGTCTTAATGATGGAACAAATATCATTTCTCGTTTCGGTTACGATTTATTAAAGGATTCAATATTGTTAAATATTTTAAGAGAAAGTTTTACTATCTATTATGATATTACCTGATTGAAGGGATTAATAATATCCTCAATTACATATAAAAAATACTCAATTTATAAGGACACACAAAGACATAAAGCTCCATTTCTTTTAAAAAAAAGACAGGCGCTATTTACTATTGTTTTTAATAAACAAAAAGAATTTTATTAAAAAATACCTCAAACACAAGCAATACTTTGAGGGTGATTAAAGATAAAAACAATTTCAATTTTTTTGATACAAACACCACCAAGCTACAAAAACACATAAGATAACCCCCTAAACCAGAAAAAACCTAGACCAATAGAACAAAAGCCACGAATGACCACAGGCACAAAAATGCAGAGAAGTAACCCTTCTTATAATACACCACACCACACCACCATAATATAAATACCAATACTCTCCCGTCAAATAAAGAGAAGCCAAAGCATCACCCCGTTAACTTTGCGATAACATTTTTTATTTTGATTTTCTTAAACATATGTTTGTATGAGCTTTTGAAAATCGACGGTTGTGATCGAGAGAAGATAAAATGATTACTAGAGATTATACATTTTTATAAATAATGAATACAAATTTACCAACAGTCAATGTTTCAACGTTTTCTTTTATTAGTTTAACTATTGTCCGTCTGTCCGCTTTTTCTACTGCACTAATGCATATATACTTCACTTTGTTTTTTGTATAAAATAAATTAATACATAGTTTGTCATTCACAAATATAAGAACTAAAAACCTGATGAATAGAGAAATTAGTTCAGGAAATGAAGATTGTGATTAACTAAGATTTTGTGGGAAAGATTTTGTAAAAGCGTTTTAAAAAAAAATTAATGCTTTTTGAGTGTGGTTGCAGCAAATGGATATCAACTTAAAGAAAGTAGTATCATAAGACCACTATATATAAAAGCCACAAATAGGGTATACCAAATTCCCATATAGAAAATAAATAATACATGAAATTGTTTCAAAATAAAGTTTATGTCAAAGATTTTAAGAGAAAAAAAACACTGGAAATCAAAGCCACTAAATCACAAAGCATTAGCAGCATATAGAAAAACTCATAACAGATAAAACACATCCAAACATCTATTTGAAAATCAGCCGAAAAACCCAACAAATTTCTGACATGTTTGATAAGCAACATATAGAACACCCAATTCTTACGGTACGTGAAGAAAAATATTGGAAAAAAACCCCAACTAAAATCTCAAATTTGCCTAGAAAAAGATAAGAAGTGAGAGTAAAAGATAAAAATTAAAAAAAGAATAGTGGGTTATGCCTACTGGGTGGTACATGTAAACCACTACTATACTATTTACTTGGCATTGCGCCGGCCTAATGCGCTGTTTCCATGACACCCTTTACTCTCCTTTGCTTTTAGTCTCGATTTCCCTCTCCCCTCTTTGTTGCACCGGCTCTCATATGTACTCCTTTTTCCTTTTTTTCCATTGCTTTTCCTTTTTTTTTATTGCTGATGAATGGAGAAAATAAACAAATGAGATAACGATAACATTATTAAAAAAAATTGAGATAACACGTGACAAAGAGAACCCACTAATCTTATCCATATGTATACGTACCATGCTATTTGCTCATAAAGATGTGCATGTTTTCTAAAACAACGCTTTTTGTTCAGAAAAGAAAAGGGAGAAAGTTAAAAACTTGATTTGAAGGAAATACAACCAAAGAATTAGAAGGAAAACGGAGAGATAAACCACAAAGTAAATAGGCATGAATCAGCAGTCAGAACAACGACAATAAATCACGTGTAAATGCAAATTTGTCACAAATTCAGCAACAATCAAAATTGGTGACAATTTGACAAATTTCAATTAATCAGGAACAAAACTAAATTGAATAAACCAATTAAACATGTAAAAAAGAACTTTATGAAAAAAGAAGAGGAGTAGACGTGTGTATATGGGAGAGAAAGAGAGAGAGAGAGAGGGGGGTTTACCCCAGATGGCAACCGAGTGTGTTTCCCTTGGGTGGTTCCCTCCTTCTTTGTCTCAAATTTTATCACATCTCATCTCTTATCATTCAACCAATCCACACTTCATTTTCACCTTCAGTCTATATGCAGTTTTTGTTTTTTTTCGGTTAATTTGTGCTTGATGATGGGGGATCAGTTACATCCCGTTTCTTTTTGTGGAAGCAGTTATTATAGATTGAAATTACTAAATTGCATGCCATTGTTCATTAAACTTGTCTAGAAAGTAAAGGGTAATTTTGGAATAAAAATAGGCTACACCAAATGGATGTATTGCCTTTATTAATAGTTATAGATTAATTAATAATTCTTAAATATTAAATTATATAAGGAAAAAACTTAGGTACAATTCCTTACACCTTTAGGAAGAGAGTTTTACGAATTTTTCTTTGCTTCAGAGATGGATATGCGGTCTGTCTGGGCTGCGGGCACTATAAACCTGAAGCCAGGTGTTCTTAGGCTTTTCGAATGGTCCAAGGATTTTAATATGCACACGCACCGTAACACTCATGCACAGGTATGGATTAGACTGCTGGAATTACCTCAAAAGTACTCGATGGAACAGACACTTCGGGAGATTGCAAGTGCGATGGGCACTCCTCTTTTGATTGATAATGCAACGTCGAAGCGTTTGTTTGGCCATTATGCACGAATTCTAGTCGACATGGATTTCTCACGTAAACTATTTCATGAAATCGTCGTCGAAAGGGAAGGGTATGCCTTCACGGTGGAGGTGGCTTATGAATGGATGCCAGATTTCTGTTCACACTGTCAGAATATTGGACATGATGTCACTGCTTGCAGACGGTTATACCCCAGAAAGGAAACAATTGCCCCTAAGGATCAATTATCAAAGGGGAAGAAGCAAGTCTCGACATAGAAGGCTATTTGGGTACTGTCATACCCCAATTTTTGACCTAAGATGTCACTGACACGAGTCGTTGGATCCTACATTCGTACACAGTTTAATCTGATCGATCTCTGACGTTTTTGACGAAATTTCGGCAGAGAGGTATTTTAAAATACCTCATGTTTGGTTCCGAATCGGGCCCTCTTCTCTCTATTTGTTTCTTTCAGTCCTTATTTCCATCTTTTAATTAATTAATTTTAATTTTAGCTTTTAATCTAATTTAGTCATTATATCATATTTTTATTTTATTAAATCACCTTTTTAAAGGGAATAAGAAT
>Ga0315913_1007408_pt1 | contig 13160 bp, 7 predicted proteins | sample MpolsnodulesMG_FD_207736 | JGI IMG/M metagenome (GOLD analysis project Ga0315913, IMG submission 207736) | Medicago polymorpha root nodule microbial communities from Los Angeles, California, United States - small nodules | ecosystem: Host-associated > Plants > Roots > Nodule | place: USA... | reverse complement strand
GGTATCATAAGCAGGGTCTGCAGATTTGAACACCTTCAAGTACCTTACAATAATAGCTCCCAAGGGCATCAAGATCCCCCAGCCCACTGCATTCAACACTCCACGAGTCTGAAAAACAATTAACATCGTTAATCAATTTCCAAATCACCGAATAAAATTCAAACCTTCTTGTTGCATAACATCTAAAACAATTGCAGAACATGATCACAATGATATTCATCACCCATAATTTTTTTTGCTTTATGTATGTTATAACTATGATCAAGATTGTCTAAACAATTATTCCTTAACATATGCTAATATTTCCCTTCTACTTTCCCTTTACATGTTCAGCCAATAAGGGAAGGAGAATAAGGAACCAAACCTTGATTATGCTTCTAATCACTTAAAGCATGTAGGAAAATTCATTGCATGTTGCTTCAATTGGGGGAGGTTGAAGAAATAAAGGGTTTGATGTAGAAAGAAGGAAAGGCCGAGAGTGAGCAAGAGAAGTAGGAGGGAGCGTGTTTCTGTAAGTGAGAGGAAGAGTGGAAAAGAAGAAGAGGAGGGAAAAAAAGGAAGGAAGGAGAAAATGAGAAGCCAATTCAATAACAAATATCACAAATAATTAAGATTAATATTTAATTGAGAGTTAGTGGAAACAATGAGGTGGCAACAAATTTAATTCACCAATTAAAAAATTACTTAAATGCCCTTATGAAGGGCAAAAATGGAAATAGTAACTGATTAATTTGTCTTGTATAGTAAGTAGATGATCAAGTAAAGATAGAAACAAAACAAGACTAATTATTAACAAAATATTATCACAGTGTCACAGTAGCCTAGCACATCTAATTACATCAAAAATTAGGTAAAGTTCTATCCTTCTATTTCTTCTAGGCGCACAACACAATCCCACTACAATGAATTATTCAAACATTTTCCTTCACCTCAAGCTAACGCAGCATTTAGTCTGTTAAGTGTCAAAGGTTTAAACTCTAAAACAAAGAATACCGGACCATCTCCACACAGAAAATGGAGGATGATGCGGCGGTGATGGATGGAGAAGGAGGTGAGCGGTTGCGGCGGTGGTGGTGTGGTGGATGGAGAGCGGTGCGGTGGTCTGGTCTGGGAGAACAAAAAGAAATCGCGTTTCTGTGTTTCTGAAGAAAGAGAAAGGGAAAGAGGAAATATAAGGGTATAATAGTAATTTCCTATATACAATTTTTTTTTTTTTGATGGGGTAGCGGTGGCTCCCCTTGCCAACCCTAGTTCCGCCACTGCTTTCAAACACACTCAACATTGAAAATGTCATAGTATTAATTCGATGAATATTAAAATTCAATCAAAATTCAAAATGTCATAAAATTGTGTATTATCCATTCGAAATTGAAAATATTGAATAAATATTCAAATGAGTTTTCTGTCATGTGCAAATTTACACATTTAATATTAAATATAATTTTTTTGAATAAATAAGATTGTTTTTCAAGAAAAAGTTACCACTATTAGTTGTTTTAACATGTGCAATGTTGCACATGTTAGACAAACCCATATTCAAAATGTCGTAAAAGGGACATAGTTGTGAGAGAGAAAAAAAACAAAAATTGAGATGCACATAAATTCATCAAAATTACTTGGTGATCGACTTTGTTTCATTGGCAATATGTTGTAGAGTACCATATAAATCGTCATATGTGGTACCATTTTTCGTTCCCTCAATCAAATGATCATAGTATCCACAATGCCTATATCATGCTCATCCTCTATCAGAAACTTCACATTTGTTGGCCTGTATGATTCTCCCTCGACTAAAGCTACTAGTTTAGGATGAGATACGATATATAACTAAGGAATGTAATATTGTACGTGATGACAGTGCGTCTTCAAAAATAGACTCACTCATCGTCATGCATATCATGCGACAAAAAAATCTTACCATATCATGCATACCCATGATTAACATGAAAAATACATCTTACCATATCATTTAAATGTTATTGAGTTGTATGTTTTATATTTAAACAACGGACAACATTGACTAGTGTTTCGGAGGCATTGATTAAACAAATAAAACAAAAGAGACTTTAATAAAAAGTGGTGTAATTATTGTTTGATCAAAAGTTAAAACTTATATTTACAAGACAAAACTTATATTTATAAATTCCTTAACCATTGCCATTAGGGCACCAATTAGCAAAACCTTTAAACAATTATAAGTCATTATTTTTACCGCTGTTATATTAAATAGATTTAATTACACTCCCTTACCCTAAGAAAAGTTTGAATTACACTCCCATCCGTTATAACATTCACTCACCTCCCTTCTCACCTCCCTTGATAGTAAAAAGCTAAAATAAATCATATTCTCATCCCCTAAGAGATTATTTGATTACAACCCCTTCCCTTAAGAATTATTTATGTGCTACATTTTAATCCATTTTCATATAAATAAATATTTGCTATATTTTTATAATATCTACACTTTTTGATCCACCATTAAAAAATTATTTCATTTCTTTTTAATTTCAATTAATGTCAATGAAAAAACAATTTGATTATCTTATTATTAACTTGATATAAAATACCCATATTTCATTGGTTTTAAAATTAAATTCTTTTGAATTGTATCATATTTTATAATAATTTTTTAAAAGCAAAAAAAAAAGGATCCGCACCCTTTTTCACACGTTGATGTGCGTTATATTTCGTTGCTATACTATTAAAAATAAAATGGGTTAAATATGTTTTAAGTCCTTATAAATATACCAAGTTTTCGTTTTAGTCCCTTTAAAATTTTCCTGCAACTTTTAGTCCCTATAAAATTTTCAATCACTACTTTTGGTCTTTAGTTTTAAGTTAATTTTTGTGTTTTTTTAATGAAATTCTGCAGAAATGTGTAGAATATTGTAAAAAAAATTAGATTTTTTTAACAAAACACAAATTAAATATGAATTTTTAACCGTCAAAAATATAAAAATTCATATTAAATTCATGTTTTGCTAAAATATTCTTTTTTTTTTTGGGTGAGATTCTTATAATATTATGAATTTTGAGGGTTAAATATGTTTTTCGTCCCTATAAAATTGAGACTTTTTAAGTTTAGTCCTTGAAAAATAATCTTGCACTCAGTATTAATCCCTCCTCAATTCAAATTTGTTTAATTTATGATTAAACTCTTGAGTTTTTAAACAATTTTTGTAGACGTGTTAAGAACATTGCTAAAAGTTCCTCTGCAAAAAATTGTCGCAAAATTTGATTTCTACGTCCAGATTTTATTAATTTTATATTTAACTTTTGTCATTTTAAAAATTCATATCTAATTCGTTTCATGTTAAAAAAATCTAAATTTGTTGTAAATGAACCTTTCATAGTGTTATAAACTTGTCTTAAAAAAATCGTTCAAAAATTTAAGAGTTTAAGGATAATTAAACAAACTTTTTTGTAACAGGGACTAAAATTAGAAGTAATTTTTTTTTGTAAGGACTAAAAAACCTATTAAAATTAAGTAAGGACTAAACTTAGAAGTTCTCAATTTTATAGGGACCAAAAACATATTTAACCCTTTATTTAATAGGCAAAGAGAGTGCATAGTTTGACATAAGAATGAAAAATAATGTAATTTAAGCATCTCTTAAAGTTGATGAGAGGAATGAAAGATAATGTAATTTAAGTAAAGGAAATGTTAACTAGTGCCCCGGGACACTTGTTAAGAACCTTAAATAGTAAGTTTTTGTAAAAATTTGTGTAATCAATGCATTGAAAATTGAAAGCTTTTAAATTTTGATAAAATAATTACTTTATTTAGCATGCTTAAAGAGTGTCCCGGCGACATTCGTTAACAAGAATTTAAGTAATTTACTCTATTATATTAAATATGATGAAAGACAAACACTATTTTATTTTTGAAAGCGAAAGTCAAACACTATTTAATGATTGAACAGTTAAGATTGACCTACAATATAAGAAACTTTATACTAGTATTATTCATGGAAATTTGTTTTTTTTAAAAATTATTTATGGAAATTTGTTTAAATTTTTTGAAAAGAGGAAATTTGTTTAAATTGTTAGTTATTGCATAAAGTTTATGGAATTTATGGAAATTTGTTGAAGTTGTTTACATGTTGACAATTCATACAAAGGATGGACGGCGAGATATCTGATTGAGTCCAATCCGACGGTGAGAATTAATTAGCCTTTTCGCGCTCTAGTTCCTCTCTCTCTCTTCTACGCGTCTTATTGTATCTGCGGAATACTAACAACTATGATCATCTGCTTCTAAAATCCATTTCCAATCATTTGCTTCATTTTCTTCAATCATCAATCGCATTCACAAGTAAGTTCATGTTTCTTCTCAAATTCAACCACATTACTCATTTTCTTACTCTCTCTATGCGCTTATTTACGTTGTTTTTTTTACGAACAAAACTATAACTGATTCCATTTTCCGTTTTCACATCAATTAGGGTTTCTTAATTTCCCTTTCCACAAAATGTTTACCCGAAGCCGACGCTTTGCTTCTTCTTCATCATCGGAGAAGAAGCCTTCCGTTTCAGAGAATTCAACTTCAAACAAGAATGTTGCCGCCGTTAAGACTCGCTTGACGAAGAAACGTCCCGCTCTCGCCGACGTTACCAATAACAGAAATGCCTCTCTCGTCAAATCCTCCCTTGCTGCTCCATCTAAGCCCATGGTAATCATTTACTACCATCACTCAATTTGACTTTGATTAATTTGGTTCTTTTTATTAATACTGAACAATCTTGGTGAATTTGCATATGAATAATTAAAGATTGTTCGAATTATGATTGAATAGTGTTGCGTAATAATGGAAGTGTATCTTGAAGTTGTGTTGATGAAGCACGAGAATGATATAATAACATACATGGTTTAATTTAACATATAGTGTGTTCACCTTTTTGAGGATTATTTCATCAAAATCATTAGGACCCACCATATATGCTATGCATGCGGAACTTTTGCAAATAAAGTTGAACAATACACAACAATAATGAGTTTAATTGATATGCATTTTTGGCGTAAATAAGTTTTACACATGCATTTATTCACATTTTATCGCGCTCAGATATTTGAGGAGATATTTTCGGAATGCACATAATAAAGTAGTAGAATGATTGAATATAATTAGATGTATGCGTAAATTTTATTTTCACCATCAGGATATACAACTTAAATCCTAATTCGTGCATGTATGTGCAAATTTTATGTACTTTAATAGGACTGTTTTTGTTACTTGAAGGTTCCATGTGTGTCCAAAACTGCAAAGACAAAGAAGGATTCTATTGCGAGTTCGCAGAAAAATGTTATGTCCAAGAACATTTTGCAACCCTCATCGAGAGTAAAATCGAGTGGATTTCTGCTCTCCAAAGAGGCATGTTCAACCAAAGCTAGTCAAACGAAGACTGGAGTTAAAGCATTCATTGCTCCAAGCAATGACGGTGCTGTTTGTCCAGATTTTAAGAGTGTGGTCTGTAGTCCGAGATGGATGGACATTTACCCAAGTAATTCCTTCAGTGGTTCTGCTTCACTGGATGAGAGCATGTCAACCAGCGATTCTCTGATGACTCCGGAATTTGAATATATTCGCAATGATGATGTTGTATCGATCAAATCAATTGAGAATAAAACATGCAACATTCTCAATATTTCAGACTCTTCCAGAATGGCAGGTTCGTTTATTAAAGGCTTAATCGTATACTTGCCCTTTCTTATGCTTTGGCTAATTTGGACAATACTTTTTTCAATAATTACAATTTGTAATCTGGGATACTCATGCATCATCCCTTGATTTTAGGGAGAATACATGATATTGACACCATACTGAAGTCAAGAGCAAATGAATTTGTAGACATTGACTGCAATACCAAAGACTCACAGTTTTGTGCATCCTTTGCCCATGAAATCTATGAAAATTTGCGTGTATCAGAGGTTTGTCGTCTTCATTTTTTTTAATGTTTTAGTCACTTGTTGTAATTGTCAAAATGATTGCTAGCAGAGTAGCATTTTGATGCTTTTATAGGTTTACAAATTTCTTGTTTGTGTTTGGTACCATAAATTAACCAATGCAATATTCATCTCTAAGAGTATGTTTGGGTAAGTGGTATAGGGTGGAACGGAGTGGAATAAAATGGAATGGAATGAGATATCATTTTTTTTTAAAATCTAAACTCAGGAATTTTAGCCCATTCCGCTCTATTAGACTTTATACCACCAATTTCAATTCCAAACACACCTTAAGCAATGAGACCTGTGATATATTGAAATGTTGAATAGGAGTTATATCCCATTTAATGTAATTGAATAGAGTCAATGTAGGTGACTTGAAGACATGATGTATCAGTTCAATCTATATTTAAGAAATAGAATGTTTTTATTTTAAAAAATATGTGATGTATCATTTCAATCTATATTTGAATATCAGATTGAATTGCTTCTCCAACTAAGTTTGTTTATGACTATTTCACATATCAACTTTATGGATTATTTATTTTGCAACCTTCGTCTTAATGTTTGCAAGAAAGATTTGGAGCAAATGTAAAAGTCATGTTCTTTTTTTGGGGAAATTAAAAGCCATATTCACGTCAAGAAGAATATTAATTATATAAAAATTAGGATGATGTTGATGTTGAATTCATCATTTGCATTTTCCTCTCAATTTATTTCTAGAAATTTGACTTTCACATGATGAGTGCGAAATAGTTGATGAAATTAAGAATTGATTTCTCTTAAGCAACTTGTTATTAATGTGATTTGGTCCCTCTTAAAAGGGCTAATCTTCTATTTTTACACAATATGAAAAGATAAATTACTAAATTGGTATGAGATATAGCTTTTCGAACTTCCCAACTCAGGTTTTTCTATCATATCATTTATGCAGTTATGCCTGTGGTTTAGAAATTAAACATGTATATATCATTTGTCTCATTTATTTTTGATCTTCTTTCTACTTTTTCATCTTTTGTTTTCTTCTAATTTATGGTTTCAGAAATTTAAAAGGCCATCTATGGACTACATGGAGAAGATACAGAAAAACATCAATGCTAGCATGCGGGCAATGCTTATTGATTGGCTTGTGGAGGTAAACTATGGTGGGTGACGGACTGCCGGGGTGATAGATTTATTCCAGGGGATTTGTTCTTCTCAATGTGCTACTTGTTTTTAGAATTATTTATATAATTTATTATATGTATTGTTATATCCTGATTAGCGGGACTTTATGTTTCATTCAAAAACTTGTTTTGACAATGTTATTTTAAATATTTTGTTGTGTCGGTTATTGAGAGGTTTAAATACTCATGTTAGGAAAGGTAAAGATGCCATAGCAATGGAAGTAGGATTCATTGTTATTTGTATAGGATTCAGTGAACTTGCTTTTTTCTCTTTTTTCCTCATGAGGGAACACCAGAAGAATTGTATCCTTCATTGAGTTTCTTTTCAAATGGTTTTCACTTAATTTCTCTCTCCATTGTAGGTTGCTGACGAGTACAGACTTCTACCTGATACACTATTTTTGGCAGTTAACTACCTTGATCGCTATCTTTCAGGCAAAGCAATGAACACACAGCAGTTACAACTACTTGGTGTTACCTGCATGATGATTGCTGCGTAGGGTTCTTCTCTCTTAGTTATTGTTTGTTAAGTAATATCTACTTAATTTGTTTCACTATACAGTGCTTGTTTCAATTGTTTTCTTGTGTTTGTCCTGCATTTTTATTTGTATTTGTATTCCATAAGGCTATAAATTGGTTTGAATTTTGCAGTAAATATGAGGAGATCTGTGCACCTAAGGTGGAAGAGTTCTGTTATGTAACTGATAATACATATTCTAAGGAGCAGGTTTGGGTTTTGTTATTTATCTATTGATTTGATTCATAACTGCAGCTTTGGATACCTTTTTATTTGGTTTTAGTATCCTAAAACTATAGATATATGATATTATTGCAGGTGTTGGAGATGGAGTCCTCTGTTCTGAATTTCTTGAAGTTTGAAATGACAGCTCCTACAATTAGATGTTTTTTGAGGTAATGACTGGTTTTCTTCATATTATTGACAAGTGGAAGTAAGTTGCTTTTGTATTAACTCGTGAACATGCCAATGCAGACGCTTCATTACTGTTGCCCAACAAACATGTGAGGTATGAATCTCAGTTGAGGCTCTTTTTAGTCTCTCTAAGTTAGGATAATCACGACAATTTATGATGTTTATGTTGCACTGTTTTCAGATTCCATTGATGCAGTTGGAGTATTTGGCCGACTATGTAGCGGATTTATCGCTTCTCGAGTATGATATGCTTAAGTACACCCCATCATTAATAGCTGCATCAGCCACTTTCTTGGCTAAATATATACTACTTTCGACAAAGAATCCCTGGGTATGTATTGCAGGAAACCTATTTTGCTGAATATCTTTTGATATGCATATATACTGATATTGTGCCACTATGCATATGCTTTGGTATAGAACTCTATGCTAAGGCATTACACAGGTTACCAAGCATCAGAATTGCGGGAATGTGTTGAGGGATTGCATTTGTTGTACCGCAATGGCTATCATAGTTCACCTTCCATTACTGCTATCAGAGAGAAATACAGTCAGCATAAGGTGAGAATACCCGGCTCTTGCTCTCTTGTTTACGAGTGTAGTAAAATTGGGTGACTAAAAGCAGTCTACAATCACAATCCTTAGTTCTAAGCATTTCTGTGCATCTCGTTCATCAGTTTTGGAGTTCCCTCAATATGGATTCCAATAATTTGTTTTAAACAAATAGTTGATTAAGTGATAATCATATTGAGAATTGACGGAAATGTATTATATTGCCTTAATCATTTGGATTAATATTAAAAATATTTTCTCACCGGTTAAAAGGGTAAAACAAATGGAGGATAGTCTAGTAATTAGAGAAAGTGGACTTAACTATCTAAGAATATCTATGTATAGAGTATAGATATGATTCATGATAAAAAAAAACATAGTTCAATACATGTGAGAGTTGAGGGTGGGAACTGTTCAGTTAACAAAAAAAAAAAGGTTTTGATTGTTGCGTTATTAATTTGGATTTTGTAGGATTCGTAATGCCGGTAACTAACTTCATGTAATTAAGGTTGCAATGCATGCAAATTAGTGGGGTATCAGGGACTAGATTGAAGGGTGTAAAGGGGTTATCCATTTAGAATTCTAGTCATCTATTAGACTATTAATTTGCACACGCCATCTATTTATGGCTTGAATATCTGGCTCTAATTGCATATCTCTGCAGCTCTGAAAAGGATGGATTAGCTTTTTTTTTATTTTTTGACATACTGGACTGCTGCATTTGGGGTTAATGTTCTTGTTTATTATTAAGTACTTCTTTTATCCTGTTATGTCCCGATGTTCATCTTTATCACCACTTACAAATTACTAATTGATTTCATATCGTTTCATGTTAATATATGGATTCAGTTCAAGTTTGCTGCAAAGAAATGTTGTCCTCCATCAATACCAGTAGAAGTATTTCACAACTGAACTCACATACTATTACAAGAAATGCTAGCAATAGACTGAATTGGATATTATTGAATACAATCTCTGTGATTGACATATTTTTCAAAGAGTGATCTATTCGCCAGACGACTAAATTGACTTTTTGAGAAAATATCACAAGTGTTTAAAAATGTATCAAAAATTGTTTCTACTATTCAAATACTTGCGGTGTCCGCTCTGGAAGATTTGGATCATTGTGAGCAAAGGGATGTAATATTGCTTGCTCGTCTTGCCTAGTGGAATTTTACATGCCACCAATTTTGTGCCAGTCATTTTGATTTTCAAGCTACTGTACGAAGTCCATTTAGACACATTCGTGTTCTTCATTGTCTGTACACATTCGTTCTTCATTGTCATGTGCAGTTCCTCCTTGCAGAACTTGTTGAATTAAATAAATTTACAAGTTAAAATTCTCCGTCCAAACAAAATCATAACCATTCTTCTTTTTCTTTCTTTACTTTAATCTTGCTCTTTATCCTTCATTTTCTCTATGTTCATGCGAGTTCGTTATCTTATGCAATGTGTAGAGAGCTCCCTTTATTGTTTTTTTTTTTGTCATGTTATACAATGTACCTATTCACTTTATCAATGCTTAATATATGTCGATGAACTTAAATGGTCGTCATTAGTGAAGTCTTACTTGCCTCTACAATTATGTATGTTTCTTCCACAAGACTTTAATGCGAGACTTTGTTTATGAGACTCGAGCTTAGTTTCATTAAGACTTTTTTCCACAAGACTTTAATGCGAGACTTTGTTTATGAGACTCGAACTTAGTTTCATTAAAACCAATGTTGGTCTCCATGTTTGTGTTTTATGTTTCTTTCTTTGCTTTAAACTATTATAAATATTTGTGTCTGTGCTTTTTTTAAAATAAAAATTTGTTTGGATCTATCGGATATCCATCAATTAGAGACTGTTAATGGATAGATTGGATGAGTTTTTTGAATTAGATGAAAGATGACCGATGATTTATAACTAAATTTTTAACGGATTGATGCAACCCATCCATTATATTTTGTTGACATTTTGCCCTACTCCAACTCGACAATCAAAGAAGGAAGTACTTTGAATTTCTTTGGAGGCTAAATCCCCAACTTGGTATTTATAATTTATAATGAAAAGATTACGATCAAATCCTTAAATTATTATAGGGATAAGAGAGAGCTTCAGTCAATCTCATATGATCGTCTAATAACAATTTTGTCCATATACAACAACTATAACAACAACTAAGTCTTATTCCATTAAGTGAAATCGACTACATAAACTAAATAATGGCATAATGTTTTATGATATATTATATTTTGTCCAACTCATTAATATCTAGATTTTTTAATAGTTTTTCTTATAGTTCTAATACCATCCACAATGGAAGGGTTGAAGACTTAGTGACCAGAACCTAATAAGCATTCATATTGTGAAGTCAAAAAATTGGGTACCTATCTACATTAAACACTTTTTTTTATGTGGGATCCGTGTGTTTTTAATATTAAAATATTGAAATGTATTGATGTATAATTATTGATAGATGATTTGTGACCAGAACCTAATGTATTGATGTTTTTAATATTAATATTTAAATTTGTGTGAGAGCCTGGATTGGAGAGATTGAATGTTTATTATGTAAACCAAATAATTATTTTATTATGTAAACCACATAAGTCGAGTTTCCATCACCTTTTCTACGACAATGCTACCCAAACACCCTCTCTAATGTTGTCATTTCTAATTCTAACATGTCTAGTTTTATCACAAATCAAATGACATCCACGTAAACAAGAAAAGTGCATTGGTTATTAGAGGAATGCTTATAAAACAGATAATGCCTGGCTTCGCCACAAGCCAAATTCCTAAAAAACTGAACTGAACATACCAAACCAAGCTACAAGACTCTGCTTCAGGCCGCATACGGCTTTTCAGCCTACAAACAAAGCCACCCCTAAGCAACTTATCCGAGAGGTTGCTCCATATAGACCTACTCAACTAAATCATAATGTCAAAATGCATTTTTGATATCCAATTGGTAGAGAGGCAACTTGCACATAGCTGCCATAGATAAGATAAGATGAAAATAAGTCACCTTTGCAACTAAAAAAACAACATAGTAGTTTAGACAAAAAACAAGGAACTAATTATATAGAGGGAATTGGTAATACCTCAGACTCAGTGAAGAATGAAGTATCTTCAAAGAGGGTAGCATCTACATATATTTGTATAATTTATATACTCGAAAATAACCAAAAATAGTGTACTTAATTAAACGAGTCTTTACTTATCAATACCTGGAGTTACATCGCCCCGAAATATTATAGGTGCATTGACATGAATCAACAAAGTACACATATGACTATGTTTTCTTTCTGCAATATCATTATCTTGAGGGATATAAGAACAAGATGTCTGATGAATCATTTCATAAGATGCCATAAAATTATTAAAAAAGCATACTCTTTAGCATTGCCACTTCGCAAGATGCGAATAAAAGGCCCAAATATAAGTTCATATTTCATTGCAAAAAATCTAAAATATGGTAAATAGCTCTGAGCATTCTTTTATCAAGAAAATCCACGTGCATCTCGAAATATCATCAAGGAAAGTGCAAAGTACGACTTGGATCCCAAATAACAAAATGAAAGGAGTGAATAGGCAATTTGATCGTAAGTTTCGTCAATTATCGGCTGAAATTAATAAAACTTCAATTACCCTTTTGAAATTGCATAACGTTAATCAATTATCCCATCCGTTAAATTTTTCTGTTAACTGTTTACGGTTATGATCAAATACCCCCCTGAAATTTTGCACTTATGTGTAAAATGCCCCATGAACTTGAAAATTTATATTTTTTTCCTTACAAAAAATCATACATTCAGTTCTTCAAGTAGTATATTGTACCTATTGTCATCAAAATTCTATTCACAAGAACACGAATGAATATATGCCAAAGAAATAATGGTTTTGTCTTGTGCAACCTTTTCATTCATATTTCATATTTATCAACAAGGAGTAAGATAATTTTTTTTACAAAAAAGGTAAAACTAAAAATCAAACATTAAAAATATATTAAGCTGTTGAAATAAACCAAGACAAGAATGTCATAGCAACAGAAAATTGATATCTATCACATAACTTTGTAGGACAATGTGATCTACCGGCTTCATGCAGAAGATTTGTGACACAATCTATTTAACATGCTGCAACTAATAGATATGACATTTCCTGCATTATAAAAATTATATCATTAATTAAGTTGCAAATTCACAAACCTAAGCCTCGTTTCTTCTTCCTTCTGCAAATATTAACCTATGAATTTTCTTTATGGACACACGATTATCAAAGACTTGTGTACTTTATGACTGCATACTCTAACATAATTACCAACTTGTGTAAAAAAAGTCTTCTATATATTATATATTTAAAACACATGAGAGTAACATACCTTCCGTAAAGATTTATATGACCAATAGCTACATAAACATACATTCCATAAAGATTTATATGATCAATAATCGTTAATTGTTTACCTTTAATATCTTTTGAGTCAATGATAAAAAAATAAATATAAATTTTCAAGTTCAGGGGGCATTTTGCACATAAGTGCAAAATTTCAGGGGGGTATTTGATCATAATCGTAAACA
>Ga0315913_1007404_pt1 | contig 13169 bp, 9 predicted proteins | sample MpolsnodulesMG_FD_207736 | JGI IMG/M metagenome (GOLD analysis project Ga0315913, IMG submission 207736) | Medicago polymorpha root nodule microbial communities from Los Angeles, California, United States - small nodules | ecosystem: Host-associated > Plants > Roots > Nodule | place: USA... | reverse complement strand
TTACAACAGAAGTTTCAACCATGTTTAGCACCAGAGTTATTGGCCCCTATATGTGGGATTTGTACTTTGCCAGAATTTGTCTACGCGAAGACCGAAAAAGGGTCGTCCAAATACCACTCGCATTAGGACTGAAATGGATGAAGTTGAAAAGGTTCCAAAAAAATGTGAACTGTGTCGAGGCGAGGGTCATTATCGCAAAAATTGCCCTAATTTTAATCTTGCACGTCAGTAGTACTTGTCACTGTAATATTTATCATTTTATATAATTATGTTGTTTTAATTTTTTTTCTAATGTATCAATCTATATTATTAAGTTATTTTATATTATTTCTATTTAATAAATTCATTTAATAAATTTTCAGCAAAAAAATTAAACAAATAAAATATTAAAAGAACCTAGTAGGATGGTGTCAACTGAGATGGAGCTATCCTAAATGAGATATTAATTAATAAGCCAAAAAAAAATTAAAATCGAAAAAGAAAAAAAAAAGGGAGGTAGGATGGCGCCATCTCGATGGAGCTATGCAAGGGGAATTTGCAAAGTATGGCATATTGGATATTTATTTTGAAAGTAGGGCACTTTGGATAATTTTTTTGGAAACTAGGGCCTGCCAAAAAGAAATTCGTAATGTGCTGTTTTCTTTCTTTGCTTTTTTGTTTTGGGTCCTGCTAACCGGTGCCCCTGCGGCACTGGTTAAGCATACCATAAAATAAAATTATTACCATAAAAGGAAATTATTTTTGACTTAATTATAAATTAATTACACAATTTCAATGCATTAACTGCTATATAATTTCTTTTTTCATATCCTTAATCAGTGTCCGGGGGCACCGGTTAGCATTTCCCTTTTGTTTTTGATAAAAACTTGTTTAACGTTGTAAAAAAAAAAAAAAAACTTGTTTAACGTTTTGTTTTGGTGTTAATGACAAAATTTTAATGCCTATTTCGAGTAATCATTTAATGGGCATAAATCCTTTATTATAAAAGCTAGACTTGATGAGCTAACATGTTTGCCCTAATCTCTTGCATTTTTCCTCCTAAGCATGTAATTATTGTTAATCTGATCTCCCAACCACACATTAATCACAACCGTTGATTCAAACTCTTCACTTTCTCTCTCATACAAAAACGTCATAATGGCAATTGAAAACGGTGCAAATCATACTCGCTTTTCCTCCCTAATACATAATTAATGCTAATCAACTCAGTCAACCACCCTCTTCATCTCAGCCGTAAATCCCATATCCTTTCATGTATTAATGTTAATTAACTTAGTCAACCACCCTCTACATCTCAGCCGTAGATCTCTTAACCTTCCATGAGATTTGAAAGCTCAACTAAAACTTAAGACTATAGAGATGCATGATTTCAGCCCTAAATCAAAACAGACTTTCAATTTCCTCTATGTCATAAATGTTGGTGCGTCTGGTATGCCTAAAAATGGGCTTTCAATAATGATCGAGTAAACACATAAAAGACAAGTCAACATGTATGCATTTCAGAAAAACTAACCAATAATATCATTTAATTATTCTTTGTCTGTTTTTAATAGCGTTTAATCATATCAAAACAGATGTGATTAAAAAATTAAATGATATTATTGACAATTTAATACTCATGTCAATATAAATGATGTCTTTTTATTGAGTCACGTTAATTGTGCGAAATAGGAGTATTGTTAATATATACAAAGTCATCTAAATTAATGCATTTGGTGAAGAAAAAAGTAATGATATTTATTGAACTTAATGATATTTTATAAAGAATAAAAGAAAAATTACTACGTAGTTATTGCTAATCGAATGTGTTAAATCTTGACCCGTATGCTTATGATGGTTAACAAGTCAAATTTCAAATATTTATAAAACTTAATGATGTTTCATTGTGAATACAAGAAACTTATTGCTCATACGAAATAGAAGAGGTTAGTAATGTTAATCGAATAAAAGAAAAAATTAATGAGCTTTATGGAACTTAATGATATTTCATGAAGAATAAAAGAAAAATTAACACGCAGTTATTACTAATCGAATTTGAAATTGTCATTCATTCATGTTACAAGTCAAATTTCAAATATTAATTAAACTTAATGATATTTCATTATGAATAAAAGAAACTTATTGCTCATTATTGATAATCGAAAATTCAGGTCATGAATAGATGGTAAAGTAGTAAACCAATGTCCACGCCAAAATGTCAACTATTGGTATTTATGATTGATACTAACAGCTTTTGGAATTGGAAACGTCATAATGCATTACAAAACATTATGCAGTAATTGCTTTTATGGCTGCAATGAATAGTAATTATTACCAAAGAAGACTATGGTCATTCACATTTAAAAGTTTCAAATTCAACTTACCAATTACCTATATAAATACCACTTAGTTGTGAGAATACAACTATTCTATTCTTTTAGCAAAAATAGTTGTTTCATTCAATTGCTAAGATGACAAACATTTTCACCCCCATTTCAGCCGTGACAGGTGGGAAAAAGGATTTGAAGTTGATTGTATGTGTGACCCATATATGACTGATCTGTGATAAGGAAAATCCAGACGATATCATCTTCATGAACATGATATTGGTTAATGAGAAGGTATATTATATAAACTTCATGTATAACCACGAACACTAATTCAAGTTGCCACTACGATTACATATATTCTGGTTTATGTTATGACATGTTATTTTTGTTTAGCGAGGACGGATCCATGCCAATGTTCGCAAATACCTGGTGCCAACGATTCAAAGAATGGTTGAAGAAGGAGGAACATATAAGCTAGAGAATGTCATGGTAGGATTTAACGAGGGGAATTACAAACTCTTGCCACACAAGTACAAACTTAACATGATGAGAAATGCGAGATTTACTAAGGTGAATGCAAGCAATGTGCCTCGGAACGTGTTCGAATTCATGTCTTTCAAAGACATTTTGATCTCTCCGGAAGAGGACGTGGTTGCTGGTATGAAATCCTACCTTTTAGTTATACGAATTTGTTTTTTATTTTTGTTTATGTAAATGATAATGCAATTTTTGTTGTTGTAGATGTCATTGGTCATATAGTCGAGAAAGATAATGTAAGAGAAACCGAGAAGAGAAAATTTGTACTTGAAGCAAATGTTATATCTGGAAGTAACATCGACGAAAAAGTTTTCATACCCAGGTTATCTCTTTCACTGTCTAATGTTAAAATTCCTTTCAAATTTCAAAGAAGACAATTTCCAATATCTGTTTCATTTGCCATGACAATCAACAAGAGTCAAGGGGAATCACTTAAAAATGTTGGAATTTATTTGTCGAGTCCTGTGTTCTCGCATGGTCAATTGTACGTTGCAATTTCCAGAGTCACTTCAAAACAAGGTTTGAAAATACTAATCGTTGATGGAGATGGAGAGAGCACTAATACGACCTCAAATGTTGTTTATCACGATGTCTTTCGTAATGGATCTTGATGGTTAATGTTCAAACCTTTTTGTTTTGTATGCTACCATTTGATTTTGTTGGTATTGTTGTCTTATAAGGGAACATATTTTTAAATTGTTATAAAACTTCTATTAGCTATATATGTTTACATTTTTGCGAGTGATACGATTAACTTCTACGTGGTATGACCCGTGCGGTAGCACGGGTCAAGAGTCTAGTTCAATAAAATTTGAAATTTGAATTCGAAATTCATCTTTTCCCTCCCAAATATTCGAATTACGCATCTGCCCATTCATCTATAAATTTAGATATCTAATTTCTGTATCTCTCATTTGTTAACCCACCGTCATTTGTTGTTCATCATTCATCTTACCAATTCAATACTCGGATTTTTGTATCTCTCATTTTCATCATGGCTAATCGTAATATGGAGTCATTGCTTTCATATCATTGCTTGACCGGTATTCGTTTGTTTTATTTTTTCCATTTTATTATCTTTTCGTGTTTTAATTTGTTCTAATGTTGCTAACATGTAGGGTTGGAAATGAGTCGAGCTGAGTCGAACTTAGTTCAGCTCTGCTTGACTCGATAAAAATTAGACCGGCTCGAAACTCGACTCGAGTTCGTAATAAACTTTCTTTTCAGCTCGAACTATGCTCGATTCAAACTCGCGAACAACTCAGTTTGACTTGGTAGGTTCACCTTGATAGCTCGAATCAAATGAACAAATAGAAAAAAAATACTATTGTATCAATAGCTCCAAAACCTCTCATCATTTGTCTAACAATCATATAAATGGGTAATATATGCAACACTGTAGTTACATCATACAAAAACTCATTCCCATTGTATATGATCGCACGCTTCACTATACTATTTTATAGCTGACTTCTCTCCTTACTGTACACTAATCTTTCGACGTGGTTCTTATTTTTCCTGTTCGTTTGCATGTATGTTGAAAGTCATTAACATTTTTAGTGTGGGACTACTATCTTTTTTCTGGAGGAATGTGGGCCTACTCGTTTCTTATCTCATCCTAACGTTACATACACAATAATTTTTGTTGAATCTTTTTATTTTAGTAAAGGTTTTGCTTATTTGTTGATATTAATAACCAGCCTAATTGATTTAGTAGTTTAGTTCGAAATTTTACCATGTGATTTGATATATTTTTATTTGTATCGAGCTAACTCATGAATCAAACGAGTTAAACTATACAAAGTTCAAGTTCAACTTATTTATTTAACGAGCATAATTTTAAACTCAAATTCGACTCATTTGATTCATAAATAGAATTCAACGAGTTAATTATCGAATCGAGTCTCGAACTATTCTCGGGTTGGTTCGGTTCATTATCAACCCTACTAACATGCAACCTTATAAGTTTTTATGCATTATCACCTCTAGATCCGCGTCCGGTAACTGATTTGGACAAGTTGATATAAAAATTAAGGATCAAATATAGAACACACTACATGGAGTTTGATGCAGACCATGTGAGATAATATGTTTTGTATTTTTAATTATCCATCCATAATGATGCACACATTTGTATATCTCTTTTCAAATTCTTTTTTGACAAAAAATTTGTTTGAGTTCAAGGTGTTGTAATACTATCAAACATGTTTTCTAGAGATTTTGGTGATCAAATCAGTTTTTATAAAACATTGGTCGATCCAAACAACAATGAATTCCAAGTGTTAGTTGAGAGGTTCAATGGTAGCAAATTTTTAACAAAAGGATGGCAAGTTCTTCTTGATTTTTATGCTATATGTTTTGGTGCTTGGGTCATGATGCCTTTGTGGGATTGGGTTGATTTGGGATTAATCTTAAGGATAGGGTTGGCCGAACGATCAATCATCCTAAATTTAATACTCCTATGAAATTTGTTGCCGAAAAAACTGATGTTGACTATGTGCTTAATCGTATTCCACCGCCATATCAACACGGTGACATTAATTTTCAATTTTCCTATGAGAAAAATTGTCTCACTAAGATATTACTTATGGATTTTTTGTGAGCTGTTTAATTCTTATAGACATATTAGAAAAAAATCACATATATGCCCAATTTTTATTGAACTGTTTTTATTTTACGTGTAGATGCTTGCATATCCTGTGTTTTGCAAGTTGACAGTGGACAACAAACTATTTCTTTGGTTATGGATGGTGATTGCGGAGGCACATGAGATTGCATCCTAATTTTTGGATCACTTCCATATGAGCATTTTAAGCGATTTTTTAACAAAAGGATGGCAAACTGTTCTTGATTTTTATGGTAGTTGTTTCGGTGCTTGGGGTACAATGGCTATTGTGACATTGGGTAAATTTAGGATTAATCTTAAGGATAGGGTTAGTCGAAGGATTAGTTATCCTGAATTTAATACTCCTATAGAATTCGTTGTTGAAATAGTTTGTGTTGTTGATTATGTACTTAATTGTATTCCACCGCCATATCAACATGGTGACGTTAATTTTATATTTTCCTACGAGATTTAGCTGCTTGGGTTACAATTTTGTTCGTTGTTTTGCTTTATTAGTTTATCGTTACGTTAAGACTTATGTCAGTTTTTGACAATGTGTTCGAATAATTTTATTGCATTATCGTATTTTATTTTTTTAGAAATGCACAACATTGAGTCACGTTGCGACCTACCATTGTTGGGCGATGAAGAAACCGCTAGGAAATTGTTTGTTCAGATGCGGGTGTGGCCCATGTCAATTTTACCGGGTCCCACATTGGACGTCATATGTACTTCTTGTGAGTACGAATATTACTAGTTACTACCCATCCTTCAATTGTTCAAGCGAAAGGTAACAGTGTTTCCTTTTATGTGAAAGTGATCACTTCTCATCTGGCTTAATCCCCCTTTTATGCAGGTTGATCCTCTCTTCAAGGCAAGAACCGTCTGGAGGTTACCTCGCCGCGTCTCCTCCTATCTCCCTGCGTCAAAATTGTGACCCTAAATTGTCTGACCGAGGTATTTAAACTTTTCCGCTCCTTGTCTCATCCTCACCCATGTGATGAGTGCATGGTCAACTTTGGTCATCTCGGAATGTAGGACAACATAGCTTATAAGTATGCGTATGATACGAGCTCGACCTATTACGATAGGGGGATACTAAACTATATTTCTTATGATGGTCCAAAAACTATCCTTGGGATAAATTTGATCTCCGTTTCTTATTGTTCTAATATCAAATTTTTAGCGTTGAGCTAACAATTCATGAATAATAAGAAAAAACAACTAACTAAAAACATGTTATAAATATTAATTTACCTCATTTGATTTTCTTGATTTAATCCAAAATATAATTATTTTTCCGAACTACTATTTCCTTTCATTTAATTTTTTTCATGGGAATATATTTTGTTGAAAGGTATTTTGATAATGATAGTATTGAATACGGTCAAATTAATTAATTTTTTTCTTTTTGTCCACAAAATATACATCCTTTTATGTTAATATTGTAAAAAAGAAAAACAAAAAGAAATATCAATTAAGAAAAGATCTGTCAATTATGTCATATATTTCTCGCTCTACCCCATCCCATAATATTATTTAACACATTTGTTTATCCCACATATTACAAAAAGACAATATATAATAAAAAGATATTAATCCAAATGTCCCGTAATAATTATTGTATGTGCGAAAATTGTCTCAAATATGTTTTTTTGTTGTTGTCAAGTAACCTAATTTTTTATAAATTCACCTCTTAAGGTAAATAAGTGGGATGTTCAGGATTCAAACTCTGACCCTGCAAATTTTAAGCACCGTGTCTACCAACTAAGTTGTGTTTGGTTTCTAATACATCTTTAATATTATTTTTTGACAAAATTAAACTATTTGTACCTTAGTTCCTATAAGAAAGTATTAGTACTTATAGTGACACTAATATTAATGTATTTATCTCCTTGAATTCGCTCCCATTTCAGTCATATTCTTACCACTAAACGAAAACTTACTACAAATACGGTTAACATGATATGTTTTAATTATATACACTACAAACATGATAGTCGAGCTTGTACTTTGATACTATTTATATATTATCTTGATTTAAAATTAGTTTACTAGTCCCGTGAGCATAGCTCAGTTGATAGGACAATGCATTATTATATGCAGGGGTCGGGGTTCAAACCTCGAACACCCCACTTATTCACCTTATAATGTGAATTCTAGCCACTAGGCTACCTGACCAAAAAAAATAAATTAGTTTACCAATTTAAACCAAATAACTAAAACTATAAGATTTTTATAATACCACTAATTTACTCTTACAAAATCGACTTTTTTTAAATTACACACTCTTACAAAATCAACTTGTACCGTGAATGGTGCACTCTATATAAACTCCAATAAAACTTAATTTTTGTTCTACGTGGGAATTTAATTCTTTGTGATACATATAAAAACTCCAAATAATTATTTATCCGTTAGGAGGTCATTGTTATCGTTTTAATGTGTATGCGTGTGAATGCGTCACTCTATATCCATAAAAGCAATCTTTCTTCATCCCCAGAAAATATCAATTTCTCATTTCTCTCTCCTAATACACATCTTCACTCTGCCTCTCTTGCATTCTCTCTTCATCACAAATGGCGAAAGATGCATCTTCCCCTTCAAAATCTTCAAAGACAATCTCATTGAAAACAGCTGATGGCGACGTGTTTGAGATAGAAGCTGCAATAGCAAAGCCGATGAAAACTGTACAGGCTTTCATCGAAGAAGTGAATACTGCCATAATTCCTTTGCCGAATGTGGCAAGCAAGGATCTTGCTATGATTGCTGAGTATTGTAAGAAGGATATCTCTAGAGAGATTGCAAAGGATTTTGAAGCTGGGTTTGTGAAATAAATCAACAACGAAGAGATGAAGGTCCTCTTGCTTGCAGCATATTACCTGGACGTGGATAGGCTTTATAAATTTCTATGCAAGACCATCGCAAGTAGAATCGAGAACAAGAGCATAGCGTAATTACTTTGGGATAAAAAATGATTTCACCGCGGAGGAAGAAGCTAGACTTCGAGAAGAGCTTGCCCGGGATTTTAGTGGAGACATCAAAGATGAGGATTAAATCAATAATAATTATGATGTATTGGATTTTGAATAAGGACTAGGAAGTATCCAATGTTATATTTGAATTTATTAGTTAAATATAAAATCTATCCCGTGATAGCATACAATTTATGTTTAATTTTGCTATAGCTGCTTTGATGGAGATCGATCAATTTTTTATTATGTGTTTTAATTTTGATAAAAAGGAATTTAAGAAATCAAACATACTTCTGAATGATTATGTAGTAATAGTAGTATAATACAAGTGATAGATATTATGTAGTATAATTTTTAGTATTCTCTAAGTTTTTGATTGATTATTTACTTTGAATCTTTCAATTTTGTTTTTCATAATTTTATTGATCCCAAATATTAGTGTTCCACATTTTTAAGATTAATTGTGTTCGATGATTTCCAGTGACGATTCTTTCTTCTGATTTTTTCCTTCATTCAATCAAGTGATTTCGTCTTGCGAGTATCATCATTTTGTCTGGATTATTATTTAATGTTCTGATTTCGTTCTTCTTCTCTTTTGAAGGCTCGATTTACTTTTAGATCACAATATTTCAATTTTATTTTACCATTTTCTTTTAGTTTCAACATCGTTGTCCTTCTTCCATTCCCTCATTTATATATCTCTTTTCAAATTCTTTTTTGACAAAAAATTTGTTTGTGGTCAGGGTGTTGTAATACTATCAAACATGTTTTCTAGAGATTTTGGTGATCAAATCAGTTTTTATACAACATTGGTCGATCCAAACAACAATGAATTCCAAGTGTTAGTTGAGAGGTTCAATGGTAGCAAATTTTTAACAAAAGGTTGGCAAGCTCTTCTTGATTTTTATGCTAATTGTTTTGGTGCTTGGGTTACGATGCCTCTGTGGGATTGGGTCGATTTGGGATTAATCTTAAGGATAGGGTTGGCCGAACGATCAGTTATCCTAAATTTAATACTCCTATGAAATTTGTTGCCGAAAAAACTGATGTTGACTATGTGCTTAATCGTATTCCACCGCCATATCAACATGGTGAAGTTAATTTTCAATTTTCCTATGAGAAAAATTGTCTCACTATGATATTGCTTCTGGATTTGTTATGAGTTGTTTAATTCTTATAGATATATCAGAGAAAAATCACATATATGCCCAATTTTTATTGAACTGTTTTTATTTTGCGTGTAGATGCTTGCATATCCTGGGTTATGCAAGTCGACAGTGTCAGCGAACTATTTCTTTGGTTATGGTTGGTGATTGCGAAAGCACATGGGATTGCATCCTAATATTTGGATCACTTCCATACGAGCACTATAAGCGATTTTTTAACAAAAGGATGGAAAACTGTTCTTGATTTTTATGGTATTTGTTTAGCTGCTTGGGTCACAATGGCTATTGTGGCATTGGGTCAATTTGCGATTAATCTTAAGGATATAGTTATTCGACCGATTAGTTATCCTAAATTTAATAATCCTATGAAATTCGTTGTTGAAATAGTTGATGTTGTTGATTATGTGCTTAATCGTATTCCAGCGCCAATATCAACATGGTGACGTTAAATTTTCAATTTTCTTATGAGAAAAAAATTGTCTCACTGTGATATTACTTCTAGATTTTTGGTGAGTTGTTTACTTCTTATAGATATATCAGGAAAAAAATCACATATATGTCCAATTTTTATTGAACTGTTTGTGTGTGTGTGTGTGTGTGTGTGTGTGTGTGTGTGTGTGTGTGTGGATGCTTGCATATCCTGGGTTTTGCGAGTTGACATTGGACTACAAACTACTTCTTTGGTTATGATTGGTGATTGTGAAAGCACATGAGATTGTATTCTAATTTTTGAATCATTTCCATACAAGCACTTTAAAATTGGAGGACAGTGCACATAATTCATGAGGGCACGAAATTCATAGTTGGTGTTCTAATGACATGGATAAGTGAGACTTTGTATTTTAGTGTCAAACATACATAGGTTTTTTTAGGTTACAATTTTGTTTGTTGTTTTGCTTTATTAGTTTTTCGTTACGTTAAGACTTATGTCAGTTTTTGACAATGTATTCGAATAATTTTATTGCATTATCGTATTTTGTTTTTTTAGAAATGCACAACATTGAGTCACGTTGCGACCTACCATTGTTGGTCGATGAAGAAATCGCTAGGAAACTGTTTGTTCAGATAAGGGTGTGACCCATGTCAATTTTACCGGGTCCCACATTGGACACCATATGTACTTTTTGTGAGTACGAATATTACTACCCATCCTTCAATTGTTCAAGCGAAGGGTAATGGTGTTTCTTTTTCTGTGAAAGTGATCACTTGTCATATGGAACAATCCCCCTTTTATGCAGGTTGAGCCTCTCTTCAAGCCAAGAACCGTCCAGAGGTTATCTCACCACGTCTCCTCCTATCTCCCTCTGTCGAAATTTTGACCCTAAATCATCTGACCGAGGTATTTAAACTTTTTCACTCCTTGTCTAATCGTCACCCATGTGTTGAGTGCATGGTCAACTTTGGTCGTCTCGGAATTTAGGACCAAGTAGCTTATAAGTATGCATATGATACGAGCTCGACCTATTACGATAGGGGGATACTAAACTATATTTCTTATGATGGTCAAAAACTATCATGGAGATAAATCTGATCTCCGTTTCTTATTGTTCTAATATCAGATTTTTTACGTTGAGCTAACAATTAATGAATAATAAGCAAAAGCAAATAACTAAACACATGTTATAAATATTAATTTACCTTATTTAATTTTCTTGATTTAATAAAAAATATAATTTTTTCGGAACTACTATTTCCTTTCATTTAATTTTTTTATGAGAATATATTTTGTTGAAAGGTATTTTGATAATGATAGTATTGAATATGGTCAAATTAATTAAATTTTTCCTTTTGACCACAAAATATATATCCTTTTATGTTAATATTGTAAAAAGAAAAACTAAAAGAAATATCAATTAAGAAAAGATCACTCAATTATCTCATATATTACTTGCTCTCTCCGATCCCAAAATAATTCACACATTTGTTTATCCCACAGATTACAAAAAAGACAATATATAATAAAAAGAGATTAATCCGTATGTCCCAAAACAAGAAGAGTTAAATGAAGAGCGTGTTGTCCAACACGCAATGTTTCCCCTCATCCTGCGCATATTGCAAACCAAGATGACTCGAGTGCAACTGCCTTGGAACCTCCTGTTAACAATTTACATGTTGGTGGGGAGGTCTCGGCATTGGTGCAGCATGTTGTGCCTGATGGTGCAACCATGGATGACGTGAACAACTCCTTGATTGTGCGGGAGGAGGGTATGCAACATAGTAATCCTCGCATTCAGCAAGACCTTGATCTCTGGCAGAGATTAAAGATTATGATCAGCGTGCAGCAGACAATCCGTTTGTCCCCGTATTATCCAAAAAGCAAAAACAAATGTTGAAAAAACATCAGTTTGATGGAAAGGCGCCTTACCGGACCCGCTCCACGGGGGCAGCTTCACCTCCTGCCTATATTTTCTTCTGGAATGTACGAGGTGATCTCATCCCATATTTACCGAGAGTGTAACGTTTGTGCTGATAGGTTGGCTAATACGAGGCACGCGGTTCATGGGGCGGTTTGGCTATCTGCTTTACCGTCTGAGTTGGTTCTGATTTCTTTCGGAACAGATGTGGTCTTCCAAACTACAGATTTCCGTAATCTGTGGTCGCTTTTATTTTATTTTGCTGTTTTTCTTTTCGAGGGTTTTGACCTAGTCCACCCTCTTTGTATATATTTTCCCCCCTTTTTTTAATAAAATTTGAGATTGGCGGCATAGGATGGAGGTTCCCCGGGGTGCCAACCTAGTTGGGATATCAGTGGTTCCTCTTGATGCCTGTTCTCTCTCCCGGTTTATCCATAAAAATATGTCCCATAATAATTGTTGTATGTGCGAAAATTGTCTCAAATATGTTTTTTTTTGTCAAGTAAACTAATTTCTATAAATTCACCTCTTAAGGTAAATACGTGGGGTGTCCGGGATTCGAACTCCGGCCCTTGCATATATTAAGCAACGTCTCTACCAACTGAGTTGTGTTTAGTTTCTAATACAACTTTAATATTATTTTTTGACAAAATTAAACAATTCATACCTTAGTTCCTATAAGAAAGTATTAGTACTTAAAATGACACTAATATTATTGTATTTATCTCCTTGTATTGGCTCCCATTACGATCATATTCTTACGGTTACCATGATAGGTTTTAATTATATAAACTACAAACATGATAGTCGAGCTTGTACTTTGATACTATTTATATATTAGCTTGATTTAAAATTAATTTACCAATTTAAACCAAATAACTAAAACTATAAGATTTTTATAATGCCACTAATTTACAGTAGCAAAATCGACTTGTAACGTGAACGGTGCACTCTATATAAACTCCAATAAAACTTTATTTTTGTTCTAGTAGGAATTTAGTTCTTTGCGATACATATAGAAAAAACTCCAATTAATTATTTATCTGTGAGGAGGTCATTGTTATCGTTTTAATGTGTATACGTGTAGTCGCGTCACTCTATATCTATAAAAACAATCTTTCTTCATCCCCAATCAGAAAATATCAATTTCTCATTTCTCTCTCCTAATACTCATTTTCACTCTGCCTCTCATCCATTCTCTCTCCATCACAAATGGAGAAAGA
>Ga0315913_1007402_pt1 | contig 13169 bp, 8 predicted proteins | sample MpolsnodulesMG_FD_207736 | JGI IMG/M metagenome (GOLD analysis project Ga0315913, IMG submission 207736) | Medicago polymorpha root nodule microbial communities from Los Angeles, California, United States - small nodules | ecosystem: Host-associated > Plants > Roots > Nodule | place: USA... | reverse complement strand
AGGTAGAACTCACTGAGGCATTATGTCTCATCCCACTCCTTCTTTGTTCAGGTTCACAGGTTGTTCGAGGCAAGGGTAAGGAGAAGGCTTTGGACTGATCGTGCTTATGGATCCATGCTTGTGCTGTCTAGCTTTTATTATGTTATTGTAGCTATATGTATCGTGATGAGACTTGTTGTACTCGTTTCATTAGACTGATCATGCTTAAATAATGTAATATATGACTCTTGTATCTGAATCCCGACTTATGTCGCTTTCTGTATTGTATGATTAATGTATCCAGTATCAGTTTTAACGAACGTATTAAGTATTCTAGACACTTTTAATACGGGCGTTACATATTTTATATGATGATGTATATTGATCTCAGGCATGTATACTTTGGAGATGAATGATATCCGCTGCGACTGTTGAGAATTTATATATGCATGCATGTTGTTTGAATTTTGTTGATGACGTAGCGTCTATTTCTTGAATATATTCTTTATTTGTGTGTTTTATCGCTTTAATAGAAATAGGGCGTTACACCAATTGTCTTAATCACATCTTTTTCAATAGCATCCACAATGGCTTCCACCAAGTTGCAACTTGCAACTTTAATGTACATTGCATTGACGTCTTTTAAAGGATCAACATCCACCTGCATCTGAGGCTTTGTTTTGTCTCCAAACTTTAGCATGCCTTCATTCAGAGCTCTATGCACTAAGTCTCTGAAAAATATACAATGTGAAGTCTTATGACCCAAAAAATTATGATATTTACAAAACCCTTTCTTTTAACGTTGCTCTAGTGATGGGATTTTTAAACCGTTAGGTACCGCCACTTGACCATCAGCAACAAAGAGATCAAAAATCTCATCGCATTTGGTTACATCGAACGTGTATGTTTTGGGAGTGTATTTATCATTTTGTGTTTTGACAAGATTTCTCCCATTAGATGGCCTCAACACTTTGCATGTATAAGGAGGCCCAAGTTTCAATTCAGCAAAGTTAACCTCACCGTCTTTGAAATCTTCATAAGCTATGTCGAATTCTTGGTCGCAATCATTTGTGTCAACATAAGCAACATTTTCTCTTCTAAACTTGTGAGTTCTTGCTTTTTCAGCCTCAATTCTTTCGACTTGTCGAACTCTATCGGCCAATTGGGCCATACCTCTCAAGTGTCAAGTGTCTAATTTTTTTCTAATGGAATAACCTAGGCCACCAGCAGCCATTTCGACTAACTCACGATCAGACACTTGAGTAAAACATCTTGCCTTTAACAATATGAACCTATTCAAGTAATCATCAATAGATTCAGTTGTTCGTCTCCTGACACTCGCCAATTCCTTTAGACTTATTTTAGATTGGCCCATGTATAATTGTTCATGAAATATCCTCTCTAATTGAGTCCAATGTTGAATGGAATGCGGTGCAAGTGTGGTGAACAACGTAAAGGAATTCTTTGTTAGAGAATTTGGAAAGAATTTTAATCTCAAATTCTCATTATTTGCAATATCTCCAGCCTTCGTCAAATAACGTGCTATATGTTCGAAAGTAGATTCATCGGTGTCACCAGCAAACGTTGTGAACTTAGGAATTTTATATCCCATAGGAAGTTTAGTTTGTAGAACATATTCTGATAAAGGAGATACAAAGTTTGACCTATGTAAACCCACGTTTAAGCCATTCTGAGCCATGATATTTTCAACCAAATTGACTATGTTATTATGTGCTCCGATATTTTGTTGTTGGACATTTCTAACAATTTCGTTTGCATCATTATTTCTAACCTACAAAATTGCCTCTGGCTGCGGTTGTACCATTGGTTCAACTGGTTGAGGTGGAGGCACAGGTTCTTGTCTTTAAACTATAGGTTCGACAATTTGCACAGGTTGAGTATTTTGGATTTGACGGATATTTTGGATCTGAGGGATCCGTTGATAGACAGTTTGTGGAGGGGCGAAGAAATCTGCTATTCTCCCCATTTGAGTGGTTAATGATTGGTAAACCTGATTCATATTTTGAATCAAAGGATTAAACAACGTACCAAATTGTTGTGTGGACAAATTAACCATCTCATGATTGCTCTCATCCATTTGTTGCCTAAACAACATCATAGATTCTGTAGTTAATGTTGGTGGAGCATTTCCGCCAAAAACGGTAGAACTTGAAGGAATATGTGTATTAAACGGTGTAAATGGATTTGCATGTTATGTAAATGCAGGGTTGTTATACAAATTTGTCATCATTGAAGTTGGCATACTGTATGGTTGGTCCTTAGAAAATTATGCATATTTTTGACCCTATCATCAAATCTAGCCCTAACTTGAAGGTTAAGAGAAGTAGGGACACTTGGTGACACGGGTACACCAGCAGTAAATGGTGGCACAAAGGTCCCCATTTCTAGTTGTGACATGTGAGCGGTTATAGTCGGAGCGGTTGTGGGAGCGGTTACTCCCATTTTCGTCGAAACCGGCATGGCCATCTTTGCCCCCACGGCCTGTTGATACACTAGCACCCACTGAAGGGGCGAATGCCCGTGTAATTTGTGCTTATGATGAGGATTGCAATGATTATGATGACATGGAAGCACCAGTATTGACGGATTTAGTCATTATCTTCAAAGTTTTACCACTTAAATGCATGCACAAAAATGCGAATTTTTCCTAAGAAAAAGTTTATTGAAAATAGTTGCTAATCTTCAGAATAACTGTTTTCACAAGAAAGGTTTTTAGAAAACAAGTGTTTAGATAAAGGTTTTAAAAAGTTTTGGAAGATTATGACAATCTCTTCCAAATGGTTTTTGTTTGAAAAATGCACAATGGAAATTTCTTCCAAAGGTTTTTGAATTTTTTTTGAAAAAGATACAATGGAAATTTCTTCCAATGGTTTTTGATTTTTTTTTTAAAAATGATGCACAAACAGGGTCCCATTGGACGTGCCAATTGTTTACCGGTGTTTTTGGTAAACAATACAGGCTGGTTTTGATTATTATGAGCAGGACCAAACCAGAGATCCTAGGACATGTTGTGCATTTGTTTTTCAAGCGTTCATCAAGTTCATAGGTTTCTTTACGAACAAGACAAAACCGTGTAGCATCTTTCGACGGAAAAAGGGTTTTTAAAAGCAAAGTAAATGCATTAAGTTTAAAATTGCAAAAACTTAAAGGAAAGATAAAGTACAATGCATTAAAAATAAAGGTGGTTCAACAAATCCTTTACATACATTCTTTATGACTCTTTTCTGTCGTGCCGGTACTTCAAGTGTTTTAAAATTCTGTATCGGTGATTGGCTACCTATTTTCCCTATGGAAAACTATTATTTATACATAGAAAAATAACTGAAAATAAACTAATCTCATGATCAACACTTCTTCCATGTAGACAACCGCTTGTCTCCCACGTTCTTCATTGAGGAAACCGCTTCTCTTTGACATTCAAATCTTCCCGCTTCAACGAAAGTTGCTTGATTTCAACGGTTTTGCATCCTTGACTCATTTCTTGTCGAACCTTAAGGCTCTGTTTGGATTGATGGGTTGTAGTGGAATGGAATGGAATAGGATGGCATATAATAAAATTCCATTGTTTGGACTGATGGGATGTAAATGGAATGGAATGGAACACAATGGAACCAATTACATTCTATACAATTCAATCCTTCAATTTCTCATTCCCCCAATTTAGGGGGTATCCAATTGAATGAAACTTGTGTCTTGAAATTTTACTATTCTACCCTCATTTTATTGGCCTCTTCCTCTGCTCAATCAAAATTTTCCACACGTTCTTTTCTCTATTTCTTCCTACTGCTCATCTCACTTTCTTCTTCTCTGTATTGAGTCTCTTCTTTTTCTCCTGTCTTCTCGTTTCTAAAGGATTTTTCTGCACAAGGTACCTCATTTCTACATGATTTACATTGATTTTATTTTTACCCTATCATCAAACAATTATATGTTTTGTTTAGATTATGTGTATCAATTTTATTATGAAAAGCATATCTATGAGCCATTTATTTTGTCACTGAATGCTTATATGCCATGTTTAGTTATGTGTATCATAACATCAGTCCTTTCTGAGCCATTTATTTTGCGAACCAGTGTCAAATTTTTCATTTATTTTAGGTGATTGCTAGCAATTTATATACTATGTTTGGGTATCCTATGATTTTGTCATTTTTGGTAGTGTTGAATTTCTCTATATAGATTAGCTGATGAATGAGTAATATAAAGGGTGTGTTCTTTTTATTTGTTTATGCTAGTTTCTTATATATGGCATATGCATGTGATTTGTTTTTTTTCCTGGAACTGAGATTATGTCTATATGCTAGCTGTATAAAGTAACCATCAGTACCTGACCAACAAAAAAAAAAAAAGTAACCATCACTAAAACAATGAAGACTGAGATTATGTCTATACATTAGTTTTTATCATTTTTTTTCTGCTATTGAGTTTTTGTCTATATATGATTTTTTTAATTTTATTTTTACCTTGTTATTTGTGGTACTCAGTTTTTGTCAGCGTGAGTTTTTTTTTTTTTTTTGCTTTGTTATAGATGACTAATGAAGACATGAGAACAAAACATTTGAAATTGCTTTTGGGTTCTTTATTTCTTTCTGGGTTCTAACATTACTCATGCAAGTAGATGTTATTTATCAACTATTGCATTTTGACAGGATAATGTTTCTTTGGTCTATGATGTTGTCTTTATTTATCAACTGAAATTGGAGACCATTCCATAGATCTTGTTATATATTGACCTACAAGATACGAATATATTAACATGTTAAGGTTATTTATATATTAACCTACAAGTATATTTAACCCACCATGCAAATTAATGTGGGAGGTAGAGGGAAATATAAACTATCGTGTTCAAGTGGGATCGGATCACTCATACACCAGTATTAGCATATATGAATATATAATCATAATATGGAACTTATTTTATCAGGCTAAAAACGGAGAAAAAAAAATTGTAGCTTATTTTATTCCATTCATTATCCAAACAATGGAGTGAGAATCTTGTTCTATTACATTGTAAAATATCCAAACAATGGAATAGAATCTATATTCCATTTCGTTCCGTTCCATTCTGTTCAATTAAATTCCACTTCGTTCTGCTATCTTCCATCAATCCAAACAGAGCTTAAGGATTTTAGACCCTTTCACGCTAAGTTCAACATCTCATTGAAACTCCTTAAGTTGAAGAAAAGACTTCGATTCCTACAAGGATAAAAGTTAACTAATGTTTTTTGAAGGGTAAAAGTCAACTAATGTTGACCACATTAAATGAGGCTGGTGAAATTCTCAGCTAACACATGACAACTTGAAGATTTTATTTAGCTATTGATGAGATGTTATGACATTATTCCGCTATGATATTTTGAAGAAATTATTTATGCATGTTGGACGTATAGAAGAAGTAGCATCTAAATCCTTTGTATGATTTGTATTATTTACGTTATTTATCGCTTTATGGGTTTAGGACTCATTCCCCACAATGGAGTGCTCGGAGCAACAGAGACCAATTCAAACAAACTTTAACGTCTTTTTCTCACGTTCCCGTGAACCTCTCCCCGGAGGTTACACTTCACACGGTTTCGTAACCGCCGGGCACACATGTGCCTTACAATGGCTGCTCTGCAAACACCCACCTCATCTCTAAATCCCCGTTTCTGACCTCTACTGACTTGAGCGTCGGTGTGTCTGCAGGTACCTCTACTAAAATAAATTCCAGGCTTCATAATCAATTTCCCCTTGAGATACCCAAAGATCATGCCAACCCATAAAACTCAAGTTTTACCTTTCAAAAGTGCTTCTAGTTCCCCTCAATGTGGAACCAAACAGGCACTTAAGAGTTATTCTCTCATGACAAGAAGCAGTTTCCATATTTTAAATTCAAGTACACTTTAAAAATTATAAGCTAAAAAAAATTCATTTATGAAATTACTTTTTTTAGGGATTATTTATGAAATTACTTGATAAATATAAAAGAAATATTCAACATCAATTACTATAAAATTTTAAAATAACTAAAGAAAAACAATTGTAAAACAATAATATTAAGATAAAATAACTTATTGGGTGAGAAAAACACAACTTTAACATAAAAGAATTGAAAGTAATTTTGAGATTTCTTTATTGGTAACAACATGTACTTTGGTGACGAGTACACTGCACGGTTACCTCATTCAAAATGAAGAGTCTATGTTTTTAGAAGTTTGTCCCGAGATCAAACAAACTTAGAAAAGACAATATCAAATATAATCACCAATCTCAGTTACATATAGCTTACAATAAAAATTAGGATTGCCTCATTAAAAAATGTTATGAGGTTTGGATTGTTACCATGGAACCTTCAAAGGCTATATAGGTTCAAATGAACCCACACAACTTATCTTTCCAACATAATGAAAGATTTATGGCAGAGTCCAACGCATGTGGATTGTCCATCAAACACACCGGTAATACCACACTTCTTTTCTTTTAAGAAATACAAGTTTTTGGTCAAGCAGAGAAAAATATATCAAAACCTATCAAGAGTCCAATGTCCGATTTAAAACTGATATCTGACCCGAATCCCCATTTAACAAGAAAACTTCTAGAGGAACATAAGGAGAAGACATTGATGCACCAAACCTATAGGAGGGTTGCAACATTTTGCTGCCTTTTGCACAAGATATTGTTCTAAGACGTGGTCCAGTTCTCATTTGCCATATCTGAAAGGACATTATCAATCAATGAAACAAGTTAAGAAAAACTCCAACTAGAAGCCAAGACCCTAGAAGGCTTATTCTATTGTTCACAGTAAGTCGGTCATGAATGTTAAAATGTGTCAATGTCACACCAACCGTAAAAAGAACATATAATGAAGAATGCTAAGGTCACACCCCGATAATAATGAGCCAACTCATCCACTTTTTCTATTCCTTAACTTGGTACCAATTTAATTATTTATTTATTAATATTATTTGGAACTTAACATAAATAAATGTTCCTCTTCCTGCGCACTTCAAGTTCAACCTCCCACCCGGCTCTTCAAGTTCAAGGATTTAGTACAAATAAATTTACCGTCGGAAACATGTTTTAGGAGACCATGACAACCATTATTTTTACTTCACATTTCAAAATCAAATTAAACCAGATCCAAATCACAAATTCACAGTTCAATCTCCACAATATTTCTTCTTCAATTCAGACATCAAAGTTAGAACCGTTTTCAATTACTTTCACTCCCTGTTACTTTGTATTTGAACACCATTAAAGGATTTCCATCTAGGTGCCCCTGTTTGCATATGGGTATTTGGTAAAATTTCATGGGGTTGTAAATAGGTTCTTTAATATCAAAGATGGGGATAGATATGTACAAAAAAGGGCCATAAGGGCTTGGGACAGAGACCGATTGGAAGAACTGCCATGGAGCTTCCTGACATTGCACTGTGTTGGAGTTTTTATTTTCCGTTAACATTGCAGATAAATTCTAAAATAAATTGTAGTTTTCGACCTGTACAACCATTACTAGGTAAGGGAATAAAAGGTGGCTAATTATTATTGGAGTGTGTAAGAGGAGTGCGTTAGAGGGTGTGACCCTAGCAATACTCTTCATATCATTCTATAGTTACATATTTTTAATTTCAAAATTGCAGTGAAGGCTTTGGATGACTTTTGAGGTAGAAAAATATAAAGTTGAATAAAAGCCATACCTCGATAATTCCTTTTCTAGGTGCATGAATAGCCAAACACAAGCAGTAGTCACTCTTCATTGGTTCATAAGAAGTGGAGCTTGATGATGCTAAATCTTTATTCACCAACATCTCCATGAATAAACAGCTGGCATCCCTATATCCCTGCAAAATACTAAATTTTATATTAAGTGAAAAAATTCCTTTTTTATTTGGATATGTTTTGGAGGAGGGAAGGTCACAGACTTGGGACCAAAAGTTTTAAAAAAATAAACCTTCCACAAGCGAACCACCACAAGTGCTTGAGTATCAAGGAGTAATATGCGACCTAGTGAATCCGTTATAGCAGCCAAGGTACCACTTGGTGATAAGGTTAGCTTTTCACCTTTCCTAGGATGATCCTTTATACATGTCAGAGGTGAAGCTGCATTGAAACATGAATTCAAAAGTCAGATAATTGGATTTAAGTTTAGAAATGATGCAGCAAAAATGGAGCACATAGCTCTTAATTTTATCAGTTGATAGTCTTCTTGAAGCAGAAATGCAAAAGTCCATTAGTCCTGCTATAACTTTTCATCCCATAGATTAATGGACGGTTTTTAGCAAAGTATTCATGGTTTCCTCTGTTTCAGACTTCCTCATCAAATGACTTTTGCAAAGTCTGAATTTGCGGTAGGTTTTTTCTTCTAATAATAGTTAAGTTATATCAAGATAGCACCACCTTTCAAGTAGTATAAAATAATCATACTTAGCATGACACTATATGATTTTTGTTGTCTTAACTTTGGCCTGAGCATCTCTAACTCGATTATATGCACAATTATCTGCAGGTGTCTGTGCTTATTATAATAGAAAAGGCAACACTGTGACAAGTGTTACTCATACCTCGAGCAAATGGCTGAGGCTTCTGCTCCGATTTCTTTGGGGATTTCACTGGAGAAGTATGTTCACTCCGCCAAATCAACTTAGAAAATGACGCTATAGTGGAAAAAGTTGCAGGTACAACTTTAGACAAGATAGCTCCCACTAAAGACCTGCCTTTGTCCTCAGAAAGTCTTCCAAAGGATCAAACAAAACTCAATCAGTATAAACACAATGACAATAAAAAACTTTTGAGCATATTTGAATGAGAAAATATAATAATGGTCCAAGTACCTGTAAGCTGAAATCACAGCATCGTCTCCAACAGCCACTGCGCAATAATAACGTTGACTCGACTGCCCAATAATAAAAGCAGCTGAACTCAAATACCGGAAATAATATCAGAAATCTTCCATAATCTACTGTTCAAACCCCCACAATCATATCTTCCTCAAATGACTTATTGTTTTCTATTTTTTACAATCCATGAAACAAATGTTATTAATATAACATGATTATTTAAAATAATTAATATTTTACCTGTTGTTCCATGAGCGGTGGAGGCATTATGCCAGTAATGGCTGCATCAGCACAAGTACCATACTTACCGATATTCCACAACTGGTAAGGTAATTTTTGTTGAGAATTATCAAAATCCTCAGAATCTTGGCCCTTTTGCTTTTGATTCCAAAGTTGAGCATGAGCTTCTTCAAACCATTTCTGCAGCATATTCTGCATTCACATTCACATTAAGACATTGCAAAGAAATACTACTATTAGAATCCTCGTACCCCAATTCAGTTCAGACATTGGGTGGACAGTGAAAACTAACTACCTGAACAACAGAGCCATCAAAACGGGCAATGACACCTGGCATTATAAGACAAAACTCTTCTGAGGATGAACTATTATCTTGAATCAAATCTTTCTTTGTTCCACGAACTCTTAACTTCAAAACTCGTCCAGGATAAATCATCTAACGTGTGTTGTAATCAATCAATCAATCATTGATATTGATACATGAGTATAAAGAAATTTATAAAATCAAGTCTGATAGATATATTTACCTGCCTATGAATCAATTCAGCACGCAAGGAGTAAATGAGCAAGTAGCCAGAGGAGGTACCAGCGACGATGACGCGAATTTCGTCAAAGACCAACCATTCGACGGCGGAGATGAATTCGGATTCGATAGGGGACAAATCGGGTCGGATCCTGATTGGAGATTGGGAGGAATCGGATGACCATGAGAGGAGGAGGATGGTGGATCGGTTGGCGAGGAGGATAGAGTGATTATCGATGGCGGAGAGAAGGTTCGGGTTGTCTACCACCCAACCGGGTTTTCCGGCTCCGACTTCACCCAATTCTTTGCAGGCTATGCATCCTAACTCCTTCTTATACGATCGCCTCTTCATTCCTATGCTTGCTTCCGAATCGCACCACCCTTTAGCGTTCTCCTAGCCTAAAACAATAGGCAAGTTAGTTAATTACAATACTTTCCCTTGCACAGCAAATTACAAATAAAACAAACAATAGCCAAAATGATTGATCTCGCTTTTTGCCTTCATATATTAGCAATTGTGCAATTTTTGTCCCCATTTTCCTTTTGAAGAAGAAAAAAAAAAATGCAGTATCACTTTTTTTTGGATAGGAAAGAAATTCATTGTTTTTCATAAGCTACATTATGTGAGAGTTTGCATAAGATGAGGCTACCTTAGTTTATGAAGTAAATAAAATAGTCACAAGGAATGGGGGTTTGAATTGTGACCATTTAAAAATTAACATGCAACTTAAAAATTAACTCTCAAATGGTTTACTTGGAAAAGTTAAGTTAGTGAAACTGCTTCAGAACGTTATGACGTTCTAACTCAGATTTTGTGCAGAAGCTACTTTAATCAAATAAATGTGTTGTGTGTGTATAGTGTTTTTACTGTAATTAAAATAGTAAAGGGAAAATAAAGACCACACAAAGAGTTATAGTGGTTCACCCAATGTGGGTTAGTCCAGTCCTCACAATCTTGTGAGAGTTTTCACTATGATGTTTGAGATAACCTCTCAAATCCTGCACCTTACAATCTTTGTTCACCTGAATAGTTACACAACCTGTATTCTCTAAGCCTCAGCAGGCTTACACTTTTCTTGCTAAGTTACCCACTTAGACTTTTACACCTTTTGCTCAAACTAACAATTTAGTACCCCTAAAGTTACATGAGACTTTACAATTTGTTTGTGAGTTTGAATGATTGAAATCAGACAAGGGAAGAAAGAAGAGAGAAGTTTATCTTTTATGAAAGATAAGAGAGAATTGATTTACACTTTTAAGACTTCTTGGAATCTTTGTGATGATCAATTTTGCTAAAGCTTCAAAACAATCTTTGTTGTTTTTCTTGTATGCTTTGTAGAGATGCAAGTTATGTTGAGGCCTTGATCTCTATTTATAGAGTGTTTGGGCTCATATAGCCGTTGTAGGGTGACCAATGATCTTTTGCCACGTGTCCTGGGCCCCACTATCTTTTACTTGAAAATCTGGGTGAACATTCTGACCATCAGAATGTTGTTGTGTTTTTCAGGATGAACATCAGAATGGTGTTGTGTTCTTCATCAGAATGTTGATGTTCATCATGTTCTTCATTTGGGTTCATCAATGATGAATGTATGATGAGTTTCTGGGTTTGTTCAATGTGTGCCATATGATTTTCTGGGCTTTATCCATAAAAAGTTACTTCTCCATATGCATCAAAAAGTTGCTGGATAAAGTAGGATAAAGTTAACCCATTCTGCATTGAACTTTGTGCAGAAGAGAGAATAGTGGATCTGCAGCTTCAGGCCCATGCTTCTAGGAGATTTGCTTGATTCTGATCAGAGGACATGTTTATCTCTGAACAAGATCTCCTTTTGCTTTGCTTGTTAACTTTTCACCAACTACACTATTCATAGTTAGAAGCATGTGCAGAGATGAACATTCTGACCTTCAGAATGTTTCTTTTGTTCTTACTTTAGGATGATTTGTAAGACTTACTTTTGATGTAATCAATCCTAATAGTAGAGACACAACTGAAGTGCAGTAATTGTAATCTCTAGGACAATATCCTCTTTGGAATATTCCTAGTACTTCAAGTGTTCATAGTCTTGAAGACCTTTTTGACATAATTCTTTGTCCATGCCTTTATTGCTGATTGATCCATGCAGATGAACTTTATTTGACATTTATTTATGTCACGTATGTCTTGCATCTTTTGATGATGTTCTTGAGTTTTCTGGGTTTGTTTATGAACAACCTTCTGAAGTCAACTGGAACATTCTGATCAACTCACTGATCAACTTTCTAAACTTCAGATTTAGTTCATGATTTTAATGTCCTTTGATTTCTTGTAACTTGGTGAGATTTAAACGTTGTTCCTGTCTTAGTAAAAACACTTACGAGCACAAGTTAAATACCAAAAAATTAATCAAAGTCCATTAAGTCCTTAATCATTTTAAGTTTATTATCTTTAAAATTAATTAGGGATTTTGCCTCAACAGTTAATTCATGAGTGACTCCATTAGTTTGCCTCCTATTGAACTCAACAGGAGAGTTCTGAAAATTACAAGCAAACAACTGCCTACAAGAATAATGCAACCTAGTTCACTACTATCCTCTAGGTTTGAATTAAATGTAGACTATCAAGTTTTACTTTATATGTTTTTGATGATGTTCTCTAGTATAGTTTATCGTTTTATAGTTCGCATTATAATTAGCATGTTAAAGCACCTAGAATCTATGTGTCTTGAGTTAGGATTCAATTGTGTCCTTGTGGAAATGTGTCCTCATATGTCATCTTGTGCCTTCTGAATCGATTCATAATTCACTGAATTGACTCATCAAAGTTTCTGACTTCTGTTGAATCGATTCTCATCTTCCTGAATCGGTTCACACTTGAATCGACTCGTTTAAGTTTGAATCGTCTCACCAAAACTCTCTGACTTAAACTGAATCGATTCAATAGAAGGTTGAATCGTATCAATCTTCATCCTGGGTTCACTTGAATCGATTCACACATATACTTAATCGTTTCATCCTTCATGCATTTTTGGGTTGTCTTTTGCTGTCTGAATCGGTTCATTCATTTAGTGAATCGATTCACTATGTTGTTTTGGTGCGAAAATTCATTCTTGTCACCCTTTTCTATAAATAGTATCCTCCTCATAACTCCCAATTCATCGAATCATTTGCAACTATTCTCTCTGCGTCTCAAAAACTCATTGTTCATAAATTCTTAAACACTTTTTCTTAGAATCACTTTGTACATTGAGTCACATTGATTTGCTAGGGTGCTAGTAGGGATTGTAACTTGGTTCTCTCAAGAAGATTGATTGGGCTTAATCAAGGCTTCAAAGGAAGTGAATAATATCATTCTACCTCCAAAGGACTTGGGGGTCTTTCTAACCGTTCTTGAAGTTGAAGGGGGTTCGTTTACCGGACATAGCATCGAAGGCTTGAGTGAAGAGTTCGAAGGGGTGCACGAGTAATCAAGGATCTGAAGATTCAAGGAGCACAAAATTCAAGGGGTACTTGAAGTTTGGGGGAGTGTTCTACATAGGAGTTGAAGAATTAGGTTTAATTTCAAGGAACTCTTGTAAACACATTGTAATCAACATTTGTTACTTAGT
>Ga0315913_1007399_pt1 | contig 13172 bp, 8 predicted proteins | sample MpolsnodulesMG_FD_207736 | JGI IMG/M metagenome (GOLD analysis project Ga0315913, IMG submission 207736) | Medicago polymorpha root nodule microbial communities from Los Angeles, California, United States - small nodules | ecosystem: Host-associated > Plants > Roots > Nodule | place: USA... | reverse complement strand
GATTTTCACTATAATCACACAAGATTACAATATGCTCAAAAACATAAGAGACTTCATTTGCCCAATCTAGGTTCTTCGATATTGTTTTGTTGAGTCATGACCCCTTGGATGAGTCTTAGATTCTCATAATTCATTGGTTTTGTGACATGATGAGAAGAAAAACGACATGGTTACATAGCTATATAGAACAATTGTGTATAGACGGAATGATGATGAGTCTTAGACTCTCTTAATATATATATCCCTCTATGGTACTGTTCCCTATGGTACTATAAAATATTAATATAAGTTTGGAGATATGAGCTAAGTGGAAGATAGATAAATTTGACTAAAAACTAGATTTCCAAAGACTAAAAGCTACATAGAACAATTGCATTAGTAAAACTCTCTCTTTATGTTCCTGCGTATACAAATTGTATCAGCTCTAATTATCTTTTTTAAATTTTAGTACTTAACAACATATGCTAACTGATTATTATATTGAATACTATCTTTAGTGTATTACTCTAGTGTATATGTGTTGGTTAGTCAACACCTTTTTTGTTAGTTTTCACTTCCTGGTTATGGTCATGATTTTTTTTTCAATAAATGGTTTAGTGTCTTTAAAAGTATATGTTTTAATTTGTCATTTTTATGAATGGTGGTGGAATCCTAAGGATTCTATAAATATGCGACTTTTGGGTGCTTCTTTGGTTTCAGTTATGTGAAGTGTCGCGGAGGTGCTGTATCAAAGGTTTATAGGTTTGTTTTGGCATTCTCGTGGAGGTTTGGCTTGATTTAGGTGTTTGGGAACGTAGCTGGTGTTGAGTAGGGTTGTTGTGGTCTGCTTTTGGTTGGTTTTTGTGAACCCAAGCGGGGCCGGTGTGCCGTCTTTGTGGCTACAATTATGTGGCTTTTCTTTCTGTGGTGTTTGTTTTGGCGCTAGCTTCTCCTTCTGCTATTTTCAGTTCTAGTTTTACCCTCTTGCTGCTGCTGTTTTCATTCTTCGGGTTTCGGCAAATTTTGTGCCTTTAGGGGGATGTATTTAGGGATTGGCCTTATAGTTGTTTTGGTGTGTTTTTGCCTTGTTGGCTTTGTGTGGCCAGTTTTAAGGGCGTTAGTGTTTCTGAGCTAGCTTTATACTTGTTGTACCTTGTTGTTCTTTGCAGGTCTTGTTGTGTGGCATGCATTGTGTGTGCAATCAAGCTTTGTTAATAAAATTCGTTGATTAAAAAAATAAGCTTTGTTTTAGCATGACAAAATGTATGTATTGTATTGTAACCTTACCATGTCATTGTTCACATTGCTCTACATGAAGTATAAATGAGATGTTGGCATGTTTAGCTTACTTAAACAAGTGTAGAATGTATAGTGAAGATGAATGAGAACAAAGCATCAACTAAGTTGGAATAAACAAGATGTTGCTCAAAAAGAAGGTTAGAAGGTAAAGTTTGCTACCTAATGAAGACAACAACAACTGTTAAAACTTGCGTGTCGGGGAAGGCTTTCTATTTCATTGAATTAGGTAAAATACAACAACGTTGTTTAGTAAGTGAAGAGCACATGCAAAATTGATAGGCTTATTATACTTTAGTAGTGTGAAGCTTTTGTTCTAATTGGTCTATTGCTGGTGTTTAGCTATGTATATTGAGTCAATGTGTTTTGTATAGAATTCATTGTATGAATGTAATTTTTGGTGAAATACAATTTTTATTTATTTTCCTGAAATACAATTTAAAGACTGAATCAGTGACTATTTTCTTTTTCTGTTTGGTATAACCAGTCACTAAATCGGTGGCTAAAATTGGTGGCTAATTCAGTTTCTAAACTGTTGGTTAGTCGCTAATTGCTTTAGCGACCGAATTTCTTCAATTAGTAACTGGTTTTTTAGTCTCTAGTAGTGGAAATTTAAGTTCATTATCTTCTAATAGAATGATCTGCTACAATACTCTCTTTGTCCTTGAATTCTTTTTGCACGTGGTTAGAAGAAGACAAATTGTAATATTCCGAGTCTGATAATGACATTCTTTCAGATGACGACAAAACTTGTTCAAAGTCTTCAGTTTCTGACGTCACCTTTAGATGCTTCATATCCTTATGAAAGAAGTTCCTCTTCTGATCGGAATGTTGACTTAGACTTCTTAGTTGCTTCATCACCTATAAGCTCCATCTTATGACTCTTAATAAAGCTCCATATCCAAGTTAAGCTTGTTTAAGTTCTTTGTTTCCTCAATAGTTGTAACCTTAGGTCGCCACTTTGTAGGAAGACTCCTAAGAATCTTCTTGACACGATCGGGTGGTATGTTTTTTTTTTCTTTTCCCAAAACTTGAAGGCCAGATACAAGAGTCCGAACCTTGAGAACATGGTTTCAATATCTTCATATTCCTTCATTTTGAAAAGCTCGGACTGTTGGACCAACATGTTAGGCTTGGCTTCTTTCACTTGTTGATTCCCTTCATAGACAGAGCACAATGATTCAAAGATAGCTTTGAAAGTGGTTATCAACAATTTTGATATCCTATTAGTGAGGCAGAGCTTCAACCAAAATTCCATGAACTATGTGATGCTTTCTATAAGTCTTCCTCTCAGCGTCAAGTATACTCTTTCTATCCACCATCACTCCCTCATGATCTACAACGAAACTGACACCATCTTCAATCATGTCCCACAGTTCATCATAAACACATATTATATGACTGTACATTTTACTTTTTGACCAAGAAAATTGTGTAGCATCTCTATTGAAGGTTGGATGTTTGACTGAGTAAGACAATTATCATGTTTTATTCTCTTTGCTATTTTTCAATGTGAATTCATCAAAAATATGTTTAGATTATTATTTTATTATGTCTGAGTAGTTTACTTTGAGTCTGAAATGTAAGGACCGTTATACTAATAATAATGAATTGTATTTTATTTAATTGAAACGAGAAGCATATTTTTAGTCAGAAAATTCTGTTTTTCAAATTAGAAGTTTACTACGAAAGTAGAAACACTATGATACTTGTTTTGCATCGAAAGAGTGAAAAAAAGGTATCATACGCTAGAAAATTCGGAAATTAATTTTTAAATACAACGAAAATGTTTATTAAATTAATTTAGAAAATTCATTCATATTTTCAAAAATAGATTTTAGAATTATAATTGTGCACGCGAAAGCTGATGGTTATAAGTTTAAAATCCGATAACAGACCTGCAAAAGCCGACGGTACCTTTAAATTGATTTTTTACTAAATTATTTTTTCAAGTAGGAATTAATTATTTTTCAAAATAGGACTTCGATGTTTTAATTCGTACCACGCGAAAGCATGCAATTACAAGATTCGATTTCTGGTATCGTGCACGTTATAGTAAGTTGTATATTTAACTTAATTTTTTCCCGTGAATAAAATTATCTTATTTTAATTATTAAAGTCTACTGTTTTGTCAGTATCGGAGGTCGAAAGGAACTACATTCTGGTCAATCATTATTATTAAATTAAATTCATTAATTTTTTTTATGCGTGAAACAAACAGTTTTGAACTAACCTTAGATAAACAAAGAAACGATATATATCGGTACTTGAGAATTGGTCTACAACCCTTTACACTAAGACTAACATAACCATACACTTGCGGCATATCACTCATCCAAAAAATATCAAAACTTTTTAATGTTCAATACAATTCAAACCACCTTTCTTTTGTTTCCACGATTTTCACCTTTATGTTGGTTCCCATGGTTTTCTGCTTTGAGATATCGAGGGGTCTCTTCCATTAAGGATTGTTTCTAAACTAAGCTTGATTTTGACCGTGAGTCTTGCACATATTTCTCTAGGTGTCCCTTTTGTGTATTGTCCCTTCCCTCAGTTATCTACGTACAATTGATTTTGGTCAGGGCCAACATGACCCATTTGTTTAGGTGATTCATCTAAAAATTTGGTATACATGACCTTTTTCGGTACTTGATTTCTTCTAACATTCAACCGAGTGGTGGGAAAGGCATACTTCTTTTTAGGGGAAAAAATAACCAAAAACCAAACCGAACCAGTTAACGAAACCAAACTGTATCAAAATTAATTGAATCGTTTCCCAAATTCTCGAATCAAACTATTATTTTGATAACAATTCACTAACCAAACTAAACCGTTAATAACTTCAATTATCCAAACCGAACCTTTAACCATATATCTTGTAATTTTCATAACACAACACCTCATATTTCTCTCTCCTGTTCAGAGAACCGAATGAAAAAACCTTGCAATGAAAAAACTGAACAAAAATTATTTTATATATAATGCCTCTTTTTACTTGTTTTCTATTGAAAAAATCGAATAAGCTTTTTTGAAAATAACTTGCCTTATGAAAAACAACTTATTACGAACGATATCTTTTTTAAAAAATAGGTTTTCCAAAACAACTTATCTTATGCATAACAGATTATTACGATATCTTTTTAAAAAACAGATTATTCAAAACATCTTATCTTATGCAAAACAACTTATCACGATATCTTTTTAAAAAAAAACTTATTTTATGCAAAACGACTTGTTACGATCTCTTTTTAATAAACAACTTATTACGATCCATTTTTAAAAACATCTTACTCAAAACAGCTTATTTTATGCAAAAGAGCACATTTTATAAAATAGCTTATTTAAAATAGCTTATTTTATTCAAAACAACTTATTTAACGCCAAACACTTTATTTTAAAAAACGTTTTATTCAAAACAACTTATTATATGTAAAACAACTTATTATCAGCTTATTCAAAACAACATATTTTATGCAAAACATCTTATTCAAAACAACTTATTTTATGCAAAACAACTTATTTTAGAAAAAAAGCTTATTAAAAACATCTTAATCAAAACAACTTATTCAAAACATCTTATTTATGCAAAACAACTTATTTTAAAAAACAACTTCTTTAATGCAAAACAGCTTAGTATGATCTCTTTCTAGAAAAATAGTTTCATCAAAAAAACTTATTTTATGAAAAAACAGCTTATTAAGATCTCTTTTTAAAAAATACCTTATCTTTTGTAAAACAAGATAAGCTTTTTTGAAAACAACTTAGTTTTTATGAATAAGTTGTTTTTTAAAAAAGAGATCGTACTAAGTTGTCTTGTATAAAATAGATCTATATTACGAATAAGCTGTTTTTAAAAAGAGATCATACTAAGTTGTTTTGCGTAAAATATATTGTTTTGATAAGAGATCGTAATAAACTGTATTTCATAAAATAAGCTTTGTTGAATAAGTTGTTTTTAAAAAAGAGCTTGTATTAAGCTGTTTGCTTTTGCATAAAATAAACTTTTGAATATGTTTTTTTTTTAAAAAAAAATCGTAATAAGTTGTTTTGCATAAAATAATCTGTTTTGAAGAAATAAACTATTCTAGCTTTTAATTTTTTAATTTGTTTATTTTTTTTAATTTTAATTTGTTATTTTCGTTTTAATAAAAGTGGTTTTAATACAGATGATCCAACTTGTTACGCTCTATATCTTATCTTGGCGTCTTGGTGAATAGTTCCCTTTTCGTTATGGTTCACTCTCCTTTTGTCTTTACTCATCTTCTTGGCATTACTCTCTTTTCATTAATCACTTGCATTCTTGTGACCGAATTTTTCACCAGGGATTCGTTGAAATAACCCGCCTTTAAGTTGTTCTAAAATGCTCCTACTAACATCTTTTGATGTGGGTTAGCTACACAGATAGTGGCCTTGTTGAAACAAGCCAGGCATTCCTACTAGGTCATAATGGCCTTGACGGACAATGAAAATACCTTTTGCAATTACTTTCCGGTGTTTAATTCCTAAACACCATTGGATCAACACATTCACGTAAAATGTGTATCTAGGGATGGAATGATGGGGTTAATTCATGTATCCCCGGAGTGAAACATCTTTCAAAGTGATTGATAAGAGTTTACACTTCAAAGGTTTTGCAGCTCCGATGATAGCCACCTATGTGTCGACTCGTTCCATGCAGTGGCGGAGCCTCAGGGTGTGAGCCTCTTACTCAGATAGTATCCTTGTTGTGGCCCTTATTGTGAGCCTTTTACTCAGATAACCGTTGTCACCTTCCTTTTACGTCGGGATTGTATTAGTATCTCTTAAGATGTAAATGGATGTGTGTATTCCTTCATACAACTTCGTCTTTATGCGGGTTATGGGGGATAGTAATCAGAGATAGACCTATAGGTCCATTTTTTTCCGTTAAGTAGTTTAGTGACTAAAATTCACCTTTTTAAAGGTGAACAAGTGAAGTGTTCGGGGTTCGAACCCCGACCCCTACATATAACAATGTAGTCTCTGACATTTGAGCATGTTCACGGGGACCTATGGGTCTATTATTATTCTAAGGGTCGATTTCAAGTTTATGCCAGTCTACAAAATAGTGACATGTCATCCACATTTGATATCCACTAACTACAGTATCTTATTATAATTTGCCACATTAGTGTTGGTCATTTTAAGTGTTGATTTCATAAATTGAAATAATTTTAGGGCCAAAATTGTGTATTTAAAAACGGGTACGTTTACTAAAATTGAGAAATTGACAACAATAAAAGACACAATTGAGAAATTGAAATGTATTTATAATTTTAAAATGGTAAAGTTACTGTCATCATTTCTTAACTTCATTTTTAATTTCAGTTAACAATTTCATTACTTATATTTTTTTCGCGTCATTTTTACTCTTAATCAATGTACAAATGACTTTTCAAGATTCAAATCCATGTTTTATTTCGATATGAGCTCTTAATGTTCAAATCTTTAATACTTCACTCATGTTTTCATTTAAATTTTAGATTTGATACTTGAAAATTCTTACGAAAATGAACCAAAATAACATAAATGTTGTAAAAAGATAAATGACAAATGAACCAAAATAACATAAATCCTGTAAAAAAGAAAAAAGATAAATGACAAAATGGAGTTGAAGAATGACAAGTGTAATTTTGGATTTTAAAAACATTAAACCCAATACATATTTCACACGTGCCATACTAGTTACTTTCATGAGAGGATACCAGTTCAATCTTCCTTTCAAAGTCAACAAAATATAATAGTAAGCAACAAAAGACAAAGTCACATAGAAACCATAGAATAAGTCTTACTAAAAATCATATATAAATATATGAAACCCTTTCCTATTGCAATAAAGAAATGCAAGGAATAATGGAACTGAAGACAAAGATATCGCAACTATGCAAAATTTTAATTGTTACAATATCCATGGTAAGAGTATTTGCATCCGATGAATCTCTTCCTTCATTTCTACCCGGTTGCAAAAACACATGTGGTGATGTCAAAATTCCATATCCATTTGGAATATCAAATTCATCAATACCAAACCAAGGACCATGTTTTCTAGAACCCAAATTCAATCTTACATGTGAAAACAACACAAAATTATTTTTGGGCAATGTACAAGTTTCCAACATAAACATCCTTGAAGGACAACTTGAATTATCGTTTTTTGTCGGAAGTTATTGTAATAGCACAAATTACAATCGACCCACTTTAGGGCTTGCCGGTTACAGCATATCAAGCAAGCAAAACAAGTTCATAACGGTTGGTTGTGACAGTTATGGTTATCTGAACAGCGTATACAACAAAGAAACATATTCAACCGGTTGTTTAACAAGATGTAACGGTAATCGAGATCGAATCAAAAATGGAACATGTTCTGGTATTGGTTGTTGTCAAGTTGATATTCCACCTATGATGAGGAATATAAGTGTACAAGCTTTTGATTTTCCTAATTCAACGGATTCTTTGAGGTGTAGTTATTCATTTGTTGTTAAATATGGATTTTATAATTTCTCTGTTGATCATTTGGATATATTTCCTTATAAGATGCTTCCTTTGGTTCTTGATTGGAGTGTTGGAAGTGAAAATTGTAATGCTTCAAAGGGTAAAGATGGTTATGCTTGCAAGAAGAATAGTGATTGTGATGATGAAGATATTGGTGTTGGTTACCGATGTAAATGTAAGGAAGGTTATGAAGGAAACCCATATCATCCAGACGGCTGCATAGGTAATTTAATTCTTCCTTTGAATTTTTTATTTTTACTTTTTCACTTCCATCATCATCATCATCAAAGTATTAATCTATTGCTCTATACATAATAAAGTTTAAAGTTGACTTTTCATCCCACTAACATACACGTTTCTGGTTGATTGGTTTTAGACTGTTAGTACGTCAAATATTGAAAAGTTTATGCTTATATAATTAACTTATGCACATGGTCCATAAAGTCGGCATACTAGACTAATTACATATTTTATAACCTAATTGCAAAAAACTAATTGAAAGTGATATATATTCATAGGAATGCAAGAGATATTTAATATACTTTTTTGGATGGCATTTATTCAAAAAATAATAATCTAACTTCTTTTATCTACAATTTGATTGCTAGAACGGTCTTCATATTTAAGTTATATTTTTTTTTTCTTCAAGTAGTTTAGTGGTTAAAATTTACTTTTTTAAGAAAAATAAATGGGGTGTTCGATGTTCAAACTCTGACCTTTGCATATATTTTGCATTGTTTCTATCAACTGAACTAAGCTCACAGGGACATATTCAAGTTATATTGTTTACTTGAAAATGACCCCATAAATGAATCTAAGTTTTTTTTAAAGGAAATGGATCTAAGTTATTAAGTGAAATTTTAAACTTCGACCCCTGCATATATTATGCATTGTCCATACCAACTGAACTAAACTCATCCCGACATATTCAAATTATATTGTTTACCTGAGAATGGCCCATAAATGAATCCAAGTTTTTTTTTTTTTTTAAGGAAATGAATCTAATATAACATATTTTAACAAGGGTCATGATATGTGTATCCTACAAATAAGAAACCAAAAAGTAGAAACATTTTCTTAAATTTTGTACATTCAGTTAATCAAAAATTAAAAATTAAATTCAAATGCATTGATTACAACACAACATTTCTATTTTTTACTCATTAATTTGTGTTTTAAAAGTAGAAGTTAGCATTTTTCTTTTAACGATCAGCTGGTTCAACTCATTAAAGTTTAATTTATTTGTTCTTCTCATATAGTAATGACTTGTTTTTCAGTTTTTCTCATATAGTAAGTTTTTTTTTTTGGTACATATAGTAAGTTATTTTAGGGTTAATATGTCTTTACCCCCTGTAATATAGGTCATTTTCGGTTTTCCCCCTGTAAAATATTTTTTTTTGAATTTCATCTTTGTAATTTGAAAATTTTTTGGTTTTGGACCTTCGTGAAAAATTTCACCCCTTGTAATTTGAGCAAATTTAGGTTTACCCCCCTGTAATTTGAACAAATTTCGGTTTACCCCCCTATTAATTTGAGCAAATTTCGGTTTATCCCCCCACCATATCTTCGATTTTGTACAGTCAAAAATCATGAAGGTCCAAAACCAAAAATCTTCAAATTACAAGGACGAAATCCAAAAAAAATATTTTACGGGGGATAAAACCGAAAATGACCTATATTACAGGGGCTAAAATACTATTAACCCGTTATTTTAATAGTGCAGTTCTAAAAATTCAACGCATTTTGAAAGGGAAAGAGTATTAGCTAAATTCATTTCACTTTTCTGTAATATAGTGATTTTGTTTTTGACGATGCAATCATTTCTGTTATATACACCTGCAGACATCGACGAATGTAAGACATCAAATAACACATGCATAAATGAAGATCATTGTCGCAACAAGGATGGGTTCTATGAATGTTTCTGTCCTGATGGACAATCTGGAAATGGAACATTGGAAGGAGGTTGTCATAGACGAGATATTGTTACCAAAGTTGCCATTGGTAAGTCAATAAGCATATCCCACATTTATTTAAAATTAGTAATATGTGTAGTATTTATCTATATATTTGTCCCGATTTTTAATTAAGATTGAATTAAAGGATAATACTTGAGTTCGATCAGTGACTATAATAATCTTTAGTTAAGTTTATTTAATTTTAAGCAGAATTTCAGATTATCAAGTTCTTCCCATGAAGAAGCTAATTGTTAAGACAACAAAAAATTTGTCATTCAACATTGGTTTATAACACATAAATTGATATTAGTTTATACTAGTTTATATTAGGTTCTTCCCATGAATTGATATTGTTAAGACACCTGTTTATATTAGTTTATACGACAATTTATGAATTGATTTCAACACATTCAATTGCAGGAGCAAGTGCTGGAATCATTGTTCTATTTGTGGCGATTTCCTCTCTATACTTGACATACCAAAAACGGAAACTCATCAAACTAAAGCAAAACTTCTTTCAAAAAAATGGAGGTTCGATTTTGCTACAACAGCTATCAACAAGAGAGGACACATCGCAATCAGCTCAAATATTCACAGAAGAGGAACTTAAGAAAGCCACCAAAAACTACGACGAAAACTTAATCATTGGTAGAGGAGGTTTTGGTACAGTTTTCAAAGGAGTCTTACCCGACAACAAAATTGTCGCTGTCAAAAAATCCAAAATAATAGATGCAAATCAAATCGAGCAGTTCATTAACGAGGTAGTTGTTCTGTCCCAAATAAATCACAGAAATGTTGTCAAACTTTTGGGATGTTGTTTAGAGACAGAAGTTCCTTCCTTGGTGTATGAATTCGTTAGCAATGGCACACTTTTCGATTTCATACATAGAACTAAAGATAAAGCAAACAATCCAACATGGAAAACGCGTTTAAGGATAGCGGCAGAGACAGCCGGAGCTTTATCGTATCTACATTCATCTGCATCAATACCTATTATTCATAGAGATGTTAAGAGTACCAACATTCTCTTGGATGACAATTACACTGCAAAAGTTTCCGACTTCGGAGCTTCAAGATTGGTTCCACTTGATCAAACTGAGATAGCAACAATGGTACAAGGAACTCTTGGATACTTAGATCCGGAGTATATGCAAACACATCGATTAACTGAGAAAAGTGATGTTTATAGCTTTGGTGTAGTTCTTGCAGAGCTTCTAACTGGGGACAAACCTCTTTCTTTTAATAGGACAGAAGAGAATATTAGTCTTGCTATGCACTTTTTGTCTTGTTTAAAACAAGATCGAATTTTTGAAGCTATTCAAGTTGGTATTTTAAATGATGAAAACAAGGAAGAGATTAAGGAGGTTGCTATTCTTGCAGCAAGGTGTTTGAGACTTAGAGGGGATGAAAGGCCTAGCATGAAGGAAGTGGCAATGGAGTTGGAAGGTATAAGGTTAATGGAGAAGCATCCTTGGAATGATACAGAGCTAAATTTTGAGGAGAGACAACACTTACTTAAAGAGGCATCTTCTAGTATTTATAATGAAATTGGTGAAAGCATTAACCTTGGATATAGTGGGTATGATAGCTTGAAAGATCAACCATTGATTGCCTTAGATGATGGAAGATGATTATGATATGTCAAAATAATTATACTTTTTTTGTTGTTTTATTGATTTTAGAAGATTAGTGATTATATTTTGTTTTATGTATGATTGACCCATACATTTTTGTCGTTTTGATTATGATAACATTCATTACATGTATGTAATTCAAAATACGTCTTTGTAATGTTATCGCTATACAGTCAATCGGAAGTTTGGTGTTTGGTGGGCTTGTTTGGATTCTTCAAAAATAAAAAGTTGTTGATAACTAATATTCTTCAGGAATCTACTTGATCACATTTACTCGAATTTCCGCTCTCAATCATGTTTTTCCATCTACAAATATCGTATCTGAGACATTATTTAATATCCACAACATAATTTCATGTTATTTAATCATATGAGAAGCAGCATGAGTTGGATAGAGCAATACTGCCGGCACCTCAAAGGCTCTGAAGTAATCTCAAACAGGTCCACACCAAGTCAAAACGCTACCTAAGAATATCTGGCAAGGCAAGAAACCTGCTGCTGCATCTCTGATAGCAGGCCTTCTGATACTGTCACCAAACAGGTTTCTAAAACTGCAGGTACCTTTAAGCAGCACCCAGACATGGTGGACTTAAACACTTCTGAACCGGAAGAGATTACTAAGGAAGGAGATAAGGGGGATGAGCCTGAGATTGCAGGAATCCTGAAGATTGGGACATCTTCAACTCTATCTCTCCACAATTCATTTGACATATTAAATGAAGATGGTGAACTTCCTATAGGGGAGGCTAGGCAAGCTGAATTGGAGGCTAGTCACATTCCTAATGCTAGCCATGCTTTGGATCCAACTCTTGACTGTCATTTCCTTTCTGTTGAGCTCTCTGAAAATCCTGATAAGAAAGATAAAGGTTACACTGATCTTGTTATTTTACCTCAAACTGGACATTCTGAGTTTCATGTTGACTTGGAAATGGAACCTCAGAATACCACTTTTAGCTCTAACACCACTGTACCTTTAAGATCACAACTACCATGCAGTAAGAATGGGAAAATGAAGGGCGCTGATGCTACTACTGTTTCAGCTCAATTTCCTCAAATTGGACACTCTGAGCCTCAGTCTACCACTTTGAGTCCACACAACAACATATCTCTAACATCACCAGTTCACTGTAGTATGACTGGGAAATTGCAGCACTCTGATCATACCTCTGCTGCTGATAAGCATGCTTTGATCATAAATTCTGACAGGCCTGCTGACTGCAATGCCATTCTTACTTCGGATTTCCCCACTGTCATCACTCCCATCACTACAACAGATGAGATATTAGGACCTGATAAAAGGCCACACATAGGTCAATCTGTTATCACTAACAATACTGCAGCTTGCAGGAAGAGTGAAATTATTTTAAGCAAGTATGGGGCGGATGATTTGGACACAGACCAGACTTCAGATAGCACTCTTGAGCCTGGCATAAATGCTGAGATTGAAGGGGATATTGAGGATGGGAGATTATTTACTCCTTTTATGACAAGAAGGCAGAAGAAGTCTAATAAGAAGAAACATGTCAATAAGCTAAATGATACAGTGGTCCAAAGCACAAGTAGTGAGCACATACAAACTCGTTCCAAGAAGGGTGTGATCAAAAGCAATCCAAAATATTTATAGAAGTATTTCCAAAGCTTATAATAGTTGTTGTATAGGCTAGAATTCTAATATGCTTCTGTTTGTTTTTCCTTAGTTTGACTTCGGTGTAATTCTCTTGTGTACATGGGTTCAGGTTCTAAAATCCTGACTTTTTAGTGTTTTTGTGCCGTATCAAAAAAAATGTTATTTAAT